>JAABUS010001354.1_pt1 | contig 54163 bp, 75 predicted proteins | sample 5560161 | NCBI WGS metagenome assembly JAABUS01 (sample SAMN10711885, study PRJNA513376) | rock metagenome | isolation source: Antarctica rocks | place: Antarctica: Victoria Land, Trio Nunatak nord | collected 2016-01-04 | reverse complement strand
CCATTCACTTTTGATGTTGGCAGACGTGAAAGCAGCTTGATATGCAGGTCAAAATAGGTCAAAGAAGTCTCTTTTCGATATTCGAGAAAGTTCTTGACTCTTAAAGATTCAGTCGTTCAGGTTTTGCGAGTAGTAATTGGCCAAAGGGTTGAATAAGCTGACATTCAGAGGTTGAAGACGATGCGTAGAATGAGAAGAATATAAAGCCACGAGCATCTTGTTCTGCTCACACCAGTCAAGAAACTTCATGTTGATATGACTGTCATGCTCGTCAACGAATAGAAGGCGATAATCGCGTGAATTTCTGGCTTTTGACCTCGTATTTCGGTCAAATACGATAGTGAGCCAAGAGTAGGTCAATTCATCGTTAGTTCAGCCAGTAGCGAAGGAAGCAAAGAAGCAGGATTGCTCTTTGGGATCATATTCAGTAAGCCAGCTGTCCTGAATATTGCCTGATATCGCCTGATAAATGATCGAAGGGGGTATATGAGTCATATTCATGCAAATGGTTGCAATCAAGGTAATTCATTCTCTATTGCCGTCTTGATCAGCATTCAGCAATTTGTCACTGTCAAGATGCTTTAAACTAAAGACTCTTCGAGTCTTTTGAAGAAGTTCAAGTAGAAAGTTCTTTTCGTTCATATTGTATGTGTTTGAAGAAAGAACCTCATATTCTTCGATTTTTTGCTTTACCTACCCTTATATTAGTATGAAACTAAACGTAATGAAGGCACTTACAAGGTCAAAATAAAGCTGATATTGATATGCATTATTGACTTTCTTTCGCTCTAGATCAGCGCCTTGTAGAAACTTTGACTGCAGTATATCTGAATGACGTCGAACGAACTCATAAGACCAGTTTTTGCCTGGCTGTTTTCCAGATATATTATACGCAAAAACGCGAATCATGGCATTGAAAGAAGGTATATCACGCTCGATAAGCTTGTTGATATAGCGAATAAGCTCTTTTTCTTGTTGGTTCGAAAGAATTGACGTCGTTTGCTTGCTTTTCTTCACGAAGGCCGTTTTGCCCCTATGTCGTCGCGACAGCGTGCTTCGATTGATATTGAATTTCTTTGCAGTTGCAGTGTAGTTAGATGAGTCTTGCAAAGCTAGATCTGCAAGCGCTGCCTCAATTGAAGTCATATTGAATTTGTAATTGATTTTTGAAGAAAGATGAAAGTAGTAAAGTGAGATGTGCACGGGATCGAAACGTGCATCGGGCCGGAAATACTTCTATCATTGACTTGAACAGCTTTTAATTTGTAAGAAATCTTTCAATTAATTCATACAGATCAACGAATAAGAGACTAAGGTTTTAATTCGAGTTCAGGAACGAAATTCAGAGGTCAGATGATCAGAAAAGTAGGTTCACGAACACATCAGAAAGAACAGGAAAACGACACATCACAGCTAAGAAAATTCTACTTCAATTCTACAAAGCACAGAGATGCATAATAATACGAAGATGATCACGTAATATAAAGATATTACAATCAACTCATGCAGTCAACTGAGCGAGATGAAGCATCGACTTATCAAAATTCTCACGTCGAGACAGATTACATCTTCTTCGACATGTAAATTCCGTGAACCTTGGCCGCATGATTCTTGAAATGCATCATGCTGTTGAGCGTAACGACAGCACATTCGAAACGAAGAAACGAACAGAACTCGTCTGATCGAAAGATATGACAGCGATCAAAATGTCGTTGCAACGAAAATTTACTATCAAGATTATAAAGTCGCTCATTCAAAGATAGACTGCGATTTTCAAGACAATGAAGACATTAATACTGTTTGCATCTCAGTGAAAAGAGATGAAAAATCTGAGACTCTGACTCAGCTGATTTGAACATTACAGCGTTCAAGATATATTTCGCATCAACATTCTTCAGATCGCATTCGATAACTCAAATTCTTCGTCTTCAACTGACTTTGCGAAATCGACTCTCTTGCAGAGAACACAGCGACATCAGATTATTCACGATCAAGACTCGTCAACTTACGTCGTTCTCAACATTGAACGCTGACGACAAATTGAAGAAGATCTGAGCGATGCAAGCTCTTTTCACGAAAGCGTACTGAATTGATTCGAAGATGAAAACAGTTTGATCAATCAACTTCGCATTTTCTTCAAGTTGCGCTTGTATATCATTCATCGAAGCGATGATGTTGTATTCTGCTTGAACCTGCTTCTTGAGCGCTCGCTCTCGTGCTTTGATGAGTCGATTCACGACACATTTGACTTTCTGATACTTGTCGTGAATCGACTCTTCTTTTGCTCGATACAGAAACTTGAACTTCGATGTTTGAATGTGATGATAAAGTTGATCTCGATGATGATACAGCTTCTTGATTTCTGCTTTCTGACACAGACTTGCTCTCTGCTCATCAGTCAGTCTCTTGAGTCGTCGCAAGTCAATCAGTCGACTCATTCAATTGACAGCTTGAATCAACTTCGTACAAGACTTCGTGCGTCGATATGCAACTTGAGTGTTGTATCAAATCATGCAAGATAGATAGTTGCGATGAAATATGATTGAGCTGATTTGATTCATGATCAGATTGCAAACAGTCTCATTAGAATTAAAATCATCTGATGAATAATCATGTCATTCTTATCTCTTGAATCAGAAGTCTTAAGACTCATCGTTGATGACATTTTCAGTCACTCGTTGAAGACAATAGATTGTCATAATCTGCACGAAGTCTGTCTCTTCTTCTAAACGTTTCATTCAGTCGTGATACTTATCGTAGATTAGTGTTTCATTGAGCGAGATTCAAAATTCTTGTGTGATCTGCTTCGATTCACGAAACATCGACACGTCTAGCATGTCTTCTTTTCAAGAAATGAATTGACAGTTCAGTCTCTTTTGAATGCTCAGCGTCAGAACTTTCTCAAGAATCGCGTTGAAAGCAAGAAAGACATCATCGTTGCAAACAAGACTGATGATGTGAGATATTGCACAGAAAACAGAATTTGTATCGATGAAAAATGTGTAGATTTTACTGCAGACTAGTCAGATTAATGAACTCAATTTTCAGACTTTCACTCATGATCTTTTGTGCTTCTTATGAGACTTGATTCTGATGAGTTTTAGCTGCAATGTGAGCGTCACTTTCTTGATGATCTTATCGCGCTGAACGAACAAATTCAAGTCTCGATAAATAATTTCAAGAAGAGCTTTAAGTCGAAATTCAGCGAACGCAGTGATCAGCAAGATCATCGCAAGTTGAATTCATTGTCGTTCATGAGAAAAGATGTTTATGTTCATCACTCAATGACAGTGCAAAACCTTCAGAAAATCTTTCGCGTTCAAGAAAGACTTGTCGATTTCGCTGTCATTCAGATTGTGTTCTTTAATCAGTGAATCGTTGATGAATTATTTCTTTGTCAATCATGTCAAAGCATCGACGTTTTCTGTCACTTACATCGAAGATTTGTTTCAAGATCAACGAATTGATTCGTCGATTCTTTCATTTGATATATAGCTGACTCAGTTGATGTCAGTAGATTTCGACTGAACTGATTTTCTTGACAGAGTAATTGTTACACAATCAATGAAAAAAGTTCTTAATTCTGCTCTTCGTAGATTTCTTGAGTGTGTAGTAGAGATCGATATTGACGATTTTGCAATATCTAGAGAATTGACAACGTGAGCAGAATCATCACAGAACGAACACTGAAGATGACTGACTCTCTTTACAATTTCTCAATACGATCAATGTGAAAGTTGATCATGTCAGCGTAGAGACTGGTCGATCGATGATTTTTATCGATCTTCTCAAATCGTTGATTGTAATACTTCCGAGTCGAGAGCTTGATTTCAGTGAATACATCGTGAGATGAGTTTGGATGCCGATTCTGGGCTTGGAACGGTGCTTTTCGACGAGCCATGCCAGATGACTCTGAGAGCAGCCAAAGTAAAGACTTAGCGAAGGAAGATTCTCAAGTGCACAAATGCAAAGAAGGAAGTCGGTTGAGAAGAAAGGAAAGAGAAGGGCTGTCTTTATAGGCGTGGAAGTGCTCCAGAAATGGGTGCGGCGCTAAGTGTGACCCCTTCTTCTCTTCTCTTCTCTTCTCTTCTCACCCTCGCACCCTCTTCCTTTTCATCCCTCGCGCTTCTCGCCGCAGCGCCCATGAACGGGTCGGGCCCACACAAGACATGAAAAGTCGAACTCCGAACGTTGAACAGGTGGGTTGGTGATACTAGTGATGTGGAATTAACTGCAGGGACGGCTTAATTTTGCTGGGATTAAAAGCCGCAGGCACCAGGTTGGAGGCAATGAGAAATATAGGGCGGCGTGGGCATAGGCGTAGGGGCCGGTGCAAAGGCAGCTTAAAACAGCGCCCAGGTCTGCCGGAAACGGCTACATTTTCACCCCGATCCAGTTTAAGTAAATCAAAATCGTGTTTCTAAAAACTCGAAAGATTCACAAGGGTTTTTTTTACAAAAAAAGCTTGATGAGATTCTGCGCTTCTTGAATATGAGTTTAGAGGGGAAAGTAGAGAAAGTAAAGAAGGGAGGGGATTTTTTGATGGTTTTTCGGATGAGATTGTTTAGAAGGATACTGGATGAGTTGAGGTTATGGGAAGAGAGATGCGTTTTTTCTCGTGCAAACAAAAATGGTTCTAATATCCAAAAAAAAACTTCCTTGGTTATTAGGCATCAGGCGGGTGGTGATGGAATGAGAAATATTTATTGTTGTTGATGTTAAGCACCTTCTTTCTTTCTTTCTTTCCTTTTTACACAAAGTGCGCAAGGGATGGGTATTCACTCCTCGAGTGCGATGATGGTGATTGCGAAGCGTGGAAGTTTTTTTTTTTTTTTTTTTTTGGAGAAGTGGTCTTTTTTTTGAGTGATGAATATGTAAAAGAAAGGGAACTCGAGAGTGAGAATAAAGAGAGTACTTTCCCCCCTCTTCCCCCCCCCCTCCTCCCAAATTCTTAGTATCATTTCCAAAGGAAAAAAAGATAATTTTCCAAGACAAAGTTCCTCAAAGGTTGGACTACTGATGAGGATAGGGATAGGTAGGGAGGCTTGAAAGTTTAAAGAGGAAAGCGGGCTTGATGTTGATGTGGGCTGTTTGAGATTTTTTGATGAGAGGGGGGAGGGGGGAAGGGAAGGGGAAGGGAAGGGGAGGGGTGAGGGGTGGGGAAAGGGGAGGGTTGTGGTGATGGGTTTGGGGGTTTTTTTTTGGCAGGTGGGAGGGGAGGGGAGGGGAGGGGGAGGGAGGGAGGGAGGGGGTGTGGATGGGGGTGGTGGTGGTGGTAGTGGTAATAGACCAGCAGCAGCAGCAGCAGCAAAAAAAACGAGAACCCAAGCTCTGCAAAAGAAGAAGAAGAAGAAAACAGATCCCATTTAAACACCCACATTAGCAGATAATCATATCACAGAGTAGCATGACTTGTGCGATGACAGTAGAGTAGTGGCAATTCGTTAGAACGGAAGAAATAAGAAAGAAGAATTTCGTGAGAGCGCGAGAGTTGGTTTGATCAAGAAGAAGAAGAAGGAGGAGGAGAAGGAGGGAAACGAGCGTTATCGTGAGCTCTTTTCTTTTCTCTCCCCCTTTTTTTTTTGGTTCTCTCTTCTCTCTTCTACAATTCTTTCTTACCTTACGCTCTTGCTTCCTCATCATCATATCATTCTCCGCCGCCCGTTCTCTTCCTTCCCCTTTCATCTACCTCTTCCTTTTGCAAATCCCCCTCTCACCCCTCTCCTCATCATCATCTTCCAACAAGGCACACGTTTCCTACTCCCCCCCCCCCACAACACCAAGCGAGAGCTTCCTGTTAGTCCTTCCTTCTGGTGACTTTGACGGTAGTAGACTACGCAGTTCTTGATACCAGCCCCGCGGTCCGTTGTTTGAGGCCTATTGAAAGAAGGGCCAAGGACTTGGGAACACTGTTCTGTAAACACAGTCGAGCCCGAGCTTAGGATCCGCCGCAAAAGGGGGTTCGCTACAAGCTGGGCTGGGCGGGCATTGGAGAGGGATAAAAGGCAAGGTTTTGGGCATTTTTCGACTCGAGGGAAAGGGAAGGGTGATGACTCGAGCCCTCGGAGTTTGGGGAGGTACTGTAGTGGGTCCGTAAAGGCGGTTGTTTTTTTATATTGTAATCTGTGTTTTCTTGACGGCGGCCACCTGTGGTTGAAAACTCCATAGAGTGTGCAGATGTAACTGGCGAGGGGTTTTTCCATTTGCTATAGGGAGGGGGGGCTATGAAGAAGTACTGTAAGGTTTCGAGAACAGGTTTTTGGTCTAGAAGAGGTTCGGGGTGCACCATTGGGGAGAAGTGGGGATCTGGCTGCTTATGGCGGCCAGAAGCGGGTGTTGTGGTTGCTAGTGCAAGTGCGAAAGGGGTAGGCGAGGGCTGGTAACGTTGCTGAGGGGAATGTGACTGGAAGATGTGGTATTGTTAGGAAGGGGGTACGTTGGAGGATGAAGGCGAGATGGTTTTAGAAGGGTGTTCGAGGAATTGGAATGCTTGCGGGATCTAATAAGTTGTAGTAGCTTTTATCGCCCACTGGGTTAACCCTAAGGCGTCTGTCTGATTCTTTGGGAGGGTGGTCTCAGCTTCTTCGAGCTACATGTTCAAGTCTCGGGTCTCATTCTTTACAATCTTCCCCCCGAATCTCCACTCCAATCTCCAAGAGAGCAACTGAATACCCACAAAGACATAACAAAGATTTTATAAAAAGCCCAACATGCTACTCCCATTTACGAGAAACCCCAAGAAAAGAACTTTCGTCTGCTAAAAACAATTCATCCAAACTGTTTCAAATCGAGTAAGGAAATGCATCAATAAAAAAAGGCCGGAACGGGGAACCAAAAAAGATCTTCATATCACTCTTAAACATCCAGTTGTCAACACACGATTAACAGCTGTACCAAAAAAATATGAAAATATCCCGTCCTTGACATTTAAGAGTGACTTATCAAACCCACACACCACCTTTTTCCCTAACGAGAAGTCTTCCCCCCCCAAAAAAAAGAGCTCAACCCAAACGACACGAAGCTGATACGGATATTCAAAACGACCTCCCTGCAGCAGCTGGTATTCGTTAGTGGATCAACCATGTGCGTACTCCTTCATACAAAGTCTTCGGACTATGTATTCCCGCTTTCTCTACGAGGTAAAAGTCTCTCTCTTCGAACCTGGTAACCAAATGTGTAAAAAACGCATCTATTTACAGTCGGATGATGCCACATACAGCATCGAATGTCCGCCATGTGTAAAACCCACCCCTAAAAACCTGTAGAGCCTAGGTATCCAAAGTAGCGAGAAATACCAGTAACCAAACAACTAGAGTCATTTCGCAGCCCCTGCACATACGATTGCACAAATGCTCGCTAAAGCTCGGAAAAAACAGCAAGACGTAAAATTCTTAGTAAACGTTAGTGGACTTTTTTAGTACGCGTTGAGAAGATTCGCTTATGCTCGGCTAACATTTCGAATCGCTAGCGAGATGTTCGAAATGTGCAGAGGAGTTGTGCACCCTCCAAACAAATTTCAGTGACTGAAATATTTCAAAAATCTTCACGCTAACATCGTACCCTAGAAAGAATTACTTACAGTACATGCGTACTAACCTATTTAATTAAACCTGACATATGTTTAAGGTTTAGTGAAAAGCTTACATATTCCGTACATTAAATCAGAACGCCCTCACCACTCACACGTGACATACACCCAAAGCCCTTGCACATCCGCGTGTCAGCCTGGCAGTCTGCCGGCCGATGTATTGGCGTGGGGGTACGATATGCGCTAGGTGGTAATGTGTGTGTGGAGTATGAAAGTTTTGATCGAGGGATGGAGGATCGGAGGGATTGAAAAGTCGTGATCGTCGTGGACCGTGGTTGTTAAAATGAGAATGAGAATGAAATTTCAATGGTTGAGAGTTGTGGAACAGAGAGTGAGGCTTGAGCCTGCGGAATTCAACATTCCCCCATCATTCACGTTCTTCTGGACATGAGTATGTAAACTGAATAAAACCCGATACATATGCACAGAGCCGACCACATTTCACCATTCATCGCATAGCAAGATCCGCCCACAAAGGCCGAACATGTCTTGGAGTACCCTCCAAGCCAGCGCGCTCCTGAGTTTTCTTGAGCCGTAGCAAAAGCGTTCAGCTTCATCCAAACGCCTAGATGTCGTAAACATGTTTCCATGAGCCACATAAACGCACGAGAAACCTCCGGTATCTAACATTTCCAAACATCACCGCCATTAAAAGGATCACCTGTCCTCCAGTTTCTTCTCTGCTTCAACCAACTTGCCCTTTACATCTTTCAACTCTCCCTGTAAATTCTTGATATACTCAATGGCCAATTCCACTGTGCTTGCCTTGCTGTTACTCTGCTGGGCCGCCGTACCCGTCATCATCATACTACCCACCGCTCCCTCTTGCCTCTCTTTCGGAGGACTACTATCACCGTTCAATGGTGGAGGAGGCAGCAAGGAGGCGATTTCCTGCAACGCCGTGTTGATGCGGTTGCGACGGCCTTGCTCGGCGATTTTGTGAGAGGTGCGTTTGGAGGTGAGATTCGTCGACAGTGCTTCGGGATAGGAAACGCCGGGGAGGTATGTGCCCTCAAGGATGTTTTGGTAGTTGGATTTGGAGGCGAGAAGAAGGGCAGAGGTTTCGGCGTTGACGATCGCTGTAATGACAATGGTTAGCAAGGGACACTCGATACGGAAAACATCGGGGGTTGTGTGACTGACCTCCTTCGGGGAGTAGAGGCTTTATGCTGGGGGACATCTTTGGGCGTAGAGCTGGGCTGACATGCACCGAGCTGCTGCTGTTTCTCTTCTTGCCGGTAGATTTCAGCTCACCACGTCTACCGGGTGTGGCACCACGAGGAGAAGCCAGAGGACTTGGGAAAACCGAGCTTGTTGCGCTGAGCGGGGCGCTTCGAGGTCCATATTTGGGAGTTTTTCGAGCGGAGAGGGTAGGCGTGGTTTCATTATCATTAGCTCCTTCTGTGTTTATAGGAGTGAGAGAAGGTTTCGTGTTTGCTTTTGCCGGTTCCGGTAAGACTATGTCTTCGATAATCTGTTCCATGTCTGCTTCGGCCATATTTGCCTGCTCTTTTAGACTTGATGGCCGATGCGGGCCGTTCGCCCCCTTGCCTGCCTGCTTCCGAATTTTCATCAACGATGCTGGGGTTGCAGGCGCGTTATCCAACATTGGCAAAGGCGCAGGTACTGGCTGGGATCCGGGTTGCTTTGCAGCGAAATGTGGAGATCTACTGGCCGGTGTGGACTTGGGCGTAGCAGGTGGTGGCATCAAGATTTCTGACAAGGGCTCTGGTGATATCGACTCTGCTTCTGAGCTGTCCTGGCTGTAGGGTAGAGGAAGCTTCCCATCAGCAGTCGCGGGTCTATCGTTAAGCGGCTTCGACCTTCGGGCATCTTCAATGATTCCTGCTACCTCTTTCGGGGGTATGGTCGTACTCGACGACTGCTTTCTCCGGGTTTGAGGTTTCATGGAGGGAGACTGTCTGACTGCGCGAGCGGGGTTCCGTAATGCTGCCGAAGATGTCTTCCTTCTCGATTTTCGTACGCTAGCCGTGTTCGCAACAGATGTAGGCCCGGCGTAGTCAATGTTCATGTCCACGGGAGAAGTCGTGTTGGAGGTATCCGAGCCGCGCACAGCACCGTAAACCGATCGTTGAGCCGCATGATTCTGCGCTTCTAATGCCGGCGAAGTCAAAGGACTGAAGTATTCACCCGGTACGGGGTAGTCTGGATATCGGAATTGTGTGTCGAGGGGAGTCACCGCTGGCGAGACTAATGGTGTAAATACCAGCTGTAGCCTATTAGTTCCTAGCAACCCTAACTTTGGGGGCAGAAATATCTTACTTGGTCCTTCTGTTTTCGCCTGTAATGCTCATATATGGCCTGCGCCTGAGTGTCTAACTGTTGGTTGTACCGCGCATGGTCATCATGCATTTCAATGCTATTTGGCGTAGGTGGGACGATGTGTTGGCTGTGGTATTGCTGCCCTTGCACGGGGAAGTGGGGCAGCGGTTGCTGATCGAAAAACTCCGTTTGCATGCCCATGTCAGGAAACTGTTGCGTCGAGCCATGGAAAACATCTATCGATGGCATAGACGTTGGCAACTCGAGGTGCTGCTGCATTTGCCCCTCCTCGATAACCATCATCCTGGTGGGGTCCTCTGTCGAGGTATCCATAGCACCTGCATCCTCCTGCACCCCTCCGCGATTCTGCGGGCCACCGTCGAAGCCGGGAAAAGTCAGTTGCAGGTCGCCAAACTCTAGGAAACTCGAGAAATCTTCCTCTGGGCCGGAAACCATGGGCGACCATGTGGAAGTAGAGAGTTGGTTCATTTCTCTTGATAGCTTGTTCACTCCATTCGCACACGTCGCACAACGCAATGGTAGGCCTTTGGGGTGTGGTTGTGGGTGTGGCAGAATTCGAGGTCAATTGTGATTTGCCTTTATCATCTGCACCCCAGATTTCGAGACTCGGCTTTAAGCTTGTAGGTTCCGCGTGTGGAACCTACCTTACGCGAAGCTGTCGCTTGAAGAGCCTCAGTGCACTGTTAATGTCAAGCAGAACGGCGGTGTGACGCCTTTGATAGTTGAGACAGCGAACAATCCAGTTAAAGCTGATTTGATGTCGATGAGATGAAGACGCAGGAACGAATGAAAAGCGAGTTGAGTTTACGTAGGAGGTTTCCTGTTGCTTTAGGCGGGAGAAGTCCCGGGTCAATGAGATGAGGTGGGAATTGGTCGCATTGTAATAAATGCACACAATTACCTACCTTACCTTAGACTCGTGGTCTGGTGCGTTCGGCGTGCACACCACAAACTACACTTAGCAAGTGAGCCAGTGATCCTCCGGCTGGAAGTAATTAAGAAGAACAAAAGGCCCAAAAGGGCCCCAGTAATCAGTACCTTATGCACCTTCCGCTTTAGTACGATACCAACCGGCCCAAGGGGTCACTGTGGAGACCCGCAGAGACTTCCATTTCTTACGGTATCGAGTTGCGTAAAGTCCATGTACAGACAGTACAGTGCATTACTACTTATGCCGAGCATAAGGTACCTCAATGAGTGACGACATGGCTGACTAAGGTATTTTATACTTGATCTAAAGTATCCGCCGAAACGCCTCTTGTAAATCAAACATGTCAGGTGATTGACAGCTTTCATCACAAGCATCGGATCGCACTTGGTTTAATGATCACATTACTCACTGCTATCGCTGCACTTTGCCGAGACTCTTCTCGTTTGCAACAGTGTTATTCTACTGTCAAATAAGGTTGAAGCCACGATATCGAGCTAACGAGAAGCCTCGGAGACTCGGAGTGCAGAATCCGCAACATGAGGAAGCTGACAATAGGAGTAAATCCTCTCTGTCCGTCCAGAAGCACAATTTCCCAACTCTAGACCCTCTCCCTACCTTAGCCAAAGACAATGCCAATTCCAAGCATCGCATTCTATCCAGACGTACTCAGAGCATCAAGAACAGGCTGGGAGACACTTGACACAAGACTCAATATGATATTCGTCGAATATTGTGTTCTTCCCACTAAAATCCGCGTTGACACAGCGGAAGAGGTCTATGTAGGCCGGGTCCACTGTAGTGCAGAGGAAAGGACAGTCGGCAATCTCAGCTGCAGTGGTTCCGCAGCGCGATTGGAACAATGGGCTGGTGCTGGCAGAAGTAATGTGGTGTTTGACCAGTGGACACAAGGTACCTGTCGAGCTAGTAGAAGTGCAAGTCGCAGAAGGTACCACGCTGCTACTTGAAACGAGACTGGAAATTGGTGTTTCTCTTGGAAGCGAGCAACTTTCGCAGACGAGGCGTGAATTAATTGGGACCGTGGTTGGGTCCGATACGTCCTTCTTATCACATAACCGAAGCGTATGGTTACTGGGCCCACGGTCGCAAAGGTAAGGGCACTCAGTTACAGTGGCCGCAGAACGGCCGCAGGAGAACCGGTAAGAGTATGAGATCCCGTTCTGAAGGGCTTTCACCGCTGGTGGATCTGTTCCAGATGGTTTGATTGACGTACATGTTGCGGCGGTTGTATGGGCTGTCATCTTGTCCGCAGTAGATGGGACAGTCGTTGGCGCTGGTGGAAGGTTGACTGCGGCTGCCGAGGAATTGGAGAATGGCAAGCACTTCTTGCAAGAGGTAAAAGGGGCGAATTCGATTGGATTCGGGCCGCTTACATCGCTGGGAGAGCAAATAAACGGAGGCCCATTGAATAAGAAAGTCTGACAAAGCCAAGGACATTGTTCACGCTCCGAATGCTTGACTGGGCACTCGGTGCGGTAAAGATAGCCATCATAGATGAAACAAGACGGTAGCTTGGTAGTCACAGAAGTTATGCTTGTGCATGTTGATGTTCTATGTGCATTTGCAGTCGGCATTGAGAGAGGAGTCGATGCAGACATGGATCCAGCTTGGATCCAGGATTCCTTGGTGGTAGCCTTGAATATATGTCAGTAACCAAAAAATTGAGTAAGTTACGACTCAAAAACGTACCACTGAAGACAAAGTCGTCGATGCAACCTTCGACTTCGACCCCGTCAAGCAATCCTGACAAAACGTGAATTCGTTCGAGTTACTCAAATCGGTCAAAGAGCAAACATAAGGACGGTTCATAAACAAGGAACTCGTACAAAGCCACGGGCATTGTTTAAGCTCGGAGGGCTTGACAGGACACACGTCGCGGTAAGTAGCCCCATCGTAGACAAAACAGGACGGAAGATCGGTGGCCAAGCCCAGATTGACAATGGTTGTGCACGTAGAAGTTGTACTTGTCTTTGTAGTCAACGTCGATGGAGGATCCAGTGCAGATCTGCCAGGAATCGAACCTGGCGTGATTGCTTGAGCTTGCACGTTTGGGAAGATTGCTGCCAGTAAGGGCAGGGCGAGGAGGGAAAAGAGCATTGTGTTGGAGTTAGAGGGAAGACTGTGGGGGGGATCTGTTAGGAGAGAGAGAGAGAGGGAGAAGGTTTTGTCAAGGCCGTGGAGAGGTGGGAGAGATAGAATGGAGGAAAGGAGTGGAGTAAATCTTGAGGTTGAAACGTCCTTATACAGTGTCTTCTTCATTCATCAACCAGCTGGGCTGAGCTAGTGCAGATATTCATCGAAACCTGGAGCCTCGACATTTTTCACGAGGCATGGCCACCCGAGGATGGCGGTGCAGCCCTCTAGATCTGGTGGTTGGATTTGCAGTCTGATAGGAAGAACATGTGAAGTTCAAGGTCTGTGGGACAAACGTCAACTATGCAATCTCTCAATGGTGATGGTTGAAGAGGCTGCTTACTTCTGGGCGGGTTCAGATTGTCTCTAATGGGGAGCCAGAGGGCACAACAGGATTAGAGTGTTACATGGGACAACATTGAACAGGGTCTAGCTTTTTGGATTCTCTAATTACCTATCAACGCTTGAGCTTGCAAATACTAAAAGTTACATGCTTGAAGACGTTACGTGCACAAGCCATTACTCCAGATCAACCGGCATGGTAATCTGTCATAGATAGGGCTTGTGCAATGAGTAGAACCGAAGAGGTGTGAAGCATAGAGCACAAAATACCAACACCGAGTAATTGCGTCAAAACATGACAGACAGGTACCTGCCTTGTGCATCTAATCCACCTCCTCCATTGCACTCTCACCAGCAGCCTCAGCCGGAGCTGCGGCATCCTCCGTAGCCTTCTCCTCACTCGTCTCCGCTTCCTCATCCACGTTCAGACCTAGTGATACAAGCTTGTGGATACGCTCTGCAAAACCAGCGGGCTCGTCGATAGTGAATCCCGATACTAGTAACGATGTCTCGAAGAGGAGTTGCGTAATCGACTTCACAGTACGGTCGTTCTCGCCATCAGCTTCGACCTTCTTCTTGAGCTCCTTGATGATCGATGACTTGGGTGAGATCTCGAAGGTCTTCTTCGACGACATGTAAGAGCTCATGGAGGTGTCGCGGAGAGCCTGGGCCTTCATGATACGCTCCATGTTCGCAGACCAGCCAAATTGGCCAGTACGGATAGCGCAAGGTGCGCCAATGAGTTTGTGGCTCACCACAACCTTCTCAACCTTGTCACCAAGAACATTCTTGAGCGCCTTGGCCAAGCCCTCAAACTCTTTCTCCTCTGCCTCACGCTCTTTCTTCTCATCCTCGGTCTCCTCTAGTTCAAAGTCTTTGGTAATGTCGACAAGTTTCTTGCCGTCAAACTCTTTGAGCTGGGTCATGGCATACTCATCGATAGGGTCAACCAAGAAGAGGACCTCGAAACCCTTCTCCTTGAGCGAATCCAGGAAAGGTGATTTCTGAACGGCCTTGAGAGACTCGCCAGTGATGTAGTAGATGTTCTTCTGGTGTTCAGGCATACGGGTGATGTAGTCGGCGAAGGAAGTAATTTCATCGCCGGACTTGGTGGAGTTAAAGCGCAAGAGCTTAGCGAGGGATTGACGGTTCTGCGAGTCTTCATGGATACCGAGCTTGATGTTCTTGCTAAACGCAGTGTAAAACTTGTCGAATTGCTCGCGATCCTCAGCAATTTCATTGAAAAGTTCGAGGGTCTTCTTGACAATGTTCTTCTTGATAACTTTCAAGATCTTGTTCTGTTGGAGGGTTTCACGTGACAAGTTCAGGGGTAGATCCTCAGAATCAACCACACCCTTCACAAAGCTCAACCATTCGGGAATAAGATCGGTCGCATCGTCGGTGATGAAGACACGGCGAACGTACAACTTGATGTTGTTCTTGGTCTTCTTAGTCTCGAAGAGATCGAATGGTGCACGCTTAGGAACGAAAAGTATGGCGCGGAATTCGAGTTGACCTTCGACGGAGAAGTGCTTCACCGCCAAATGATCTTCCCAATCGTTGGAAAGGGACTTGTAGAAAGCACCATACTCCTCAGCAGTAATGTCCTGTGGATTCCGTGTCCAGATTGGCTTCGTCTTGTTGAGCTCTTCCTCCTCTATCTTGGTCTCCTTGACCTTCTTGGTCTTCTTCTTCTTGTCTTTATCCTCATCCTCGTCGTCGTCTACTTCTTCGATCTTCGCCTTCTTCTCTTCGCCTTCTTCCTCTTCTTTAGTCTCTTCAGCATCCTCATCCGGAACCTCTTTTTCAGTCTCCTTTTGAACATGCAGGTAGATGGGGTAAGAGATAAATTCGGAGTGCTTCTTGACAACCTCCTTGATCTTGCTCTCATTCAAGTAATCGGTCTGCTCATCCTTGAGATATAGGATGATCTTGGTACCACGGCCAAGCTGCTCGCCCTCCTCGTCTTGAGCAATTGTGAAGGTTCCACCGGCGCTAGACTCCCAAATGTATTGCTCATCATCGTTGTGTTTTGAGACAACAGTAACCTTGTCTGCAACAAGATAGGCGGAGTAGAAACCAACACCGAACTGACCAATCATGGAGATATCTGCACCAGCGGTGAGGGCTTCCATAAATTGTTTGGTGCCAGAGCGAGCGATGGTACCAAGGTTGTTGACAAGGTCCTACAAATCGTTAGAGCACTACAAGGCAGCGAAATGTAGATGAACTTACAGCTTTCGTCATACCAACACCGGTATCACGGATTGTGAGCGTCTTGTTGACCTTGTCGGGAATAATGTCGATGCGGAGGTCCTTGCCCGAATCAAGCTTGCTTGGGTCTGAGAGAGCTTCATAGCGAATCTTGTCAAGAGCATCGGAACAGTTGGAGATGAGCTCTCGTAAAAAGATCTCCTTGTTCGAGTAGACGGTGTTGATGATCAACGAGAGCAGCTGGCTGCACGGAAAAAATTAGTCTCTCACTTATTTGATATCGACAGCATGGAAAACCCCCCTTATTTCCGCTTGAAAACTAAATACTTCTTCGTTAGACATCGTTGCGGTTTGTTGATTCTGTGTCGATAGGAATCTGGTCTCTAATGAAGGTGATGGTCAGTGGTATGTCTCGGTGGTAGTGAAAGATGAATGTACAATCTGCTGATTGAGGTGAAGAGGTGCGCGGCTCGATGATGACGGAAGAACAAAGCACACTCTGCTAGGTTCAAAGTGCAGAAGGTGAAGAGCTCGTGGTGTAAATTGGAGCTCGGGGTGTTCATTGGAGATCGAGGCTGTAGGCAGAAGTGGTGTTTGAAAGGGACAAACTCGACTTGACTTACATTACTACGTTTATGAACTTCAGAGTGCAATATGCGTTCGAATTGAAATGTATTGTGCGTGGTAAGAAGTGAGGCTGTTGTGGTAGTTTGTAGGTTTAAAAGTTCAAACTGCAAAGTTATATACACGCTAAGCGCGTGGCCCTAGCCCTTTCTACGAGATTCCATGAAAAATTGGATTGATCAGTTCTATGCCTTTGTTCAACTCCTCTTGTCGCACAAGCTTTGCAATGGTACCCGAGTCAATGCTTGTATTATCACAAGAAGAGGATAAGTTTGACTGTTTGTTTGAACATCCCAATAGAACCAGTTGTTGTTTATTGGCTTCTCCATCGCCGGGTATTCCAAGTCAATTACTAGAATAAGCGAACAATCTGAGTATGAAAACTGCAGGTCAATGAATTCCATATCCCTTCGCCCAACCCTTCAGTGTCGCACAAGCTGTGCGAAGGAAGCCGAGTTAATATATATTTGGGCACCTGGTCGTTTTGCAAACTAGTTGCAATAATTACGTCTTGTACCACGAACACGCAGTCTCTTGATTTCGCATAGCCTCAGTCCAACAGTGTCAAAATCTCCGAACTCTGCCACTGCTCGCGAGAGGCAGATGCTCCCTTTGCGATTCTCTTGATATTCAACTACACATCTGCCTTACGTCCAACATTATTCTTGAATTAAAATCAGTTAAGCATCTGGTTGGTCCCCTGTAAGGTCCACATACCTTGGCCCAAATACTGCATTCAAAAATGTAATGGCTCAGCCGAGCTTTGCTTCGTCTGCGTCACGCATCGTTATTACAACTCTCCCTATGTGATCCGAAACAAAGCAGAGGCCACGAATGGGATCCAGATGTAGCCTTGGTGAACGACAGCAGTCTTTTCACACTTGCTCGGTGTCAAAAGCCTCTCCCTGGATTCCACACCGCGCACAATGGCAGGCAACACCCACCATATGCTCGATAAGGAAGACGAGTAGCAACGGCATCCATGATGCGCACCTGGTGATTATTCCCGCATATTTCGAGGCACAAGCATCTGCACAATGTAATTGAAACAATACAGAAAGCCAGATACCCATACCTTCAACGCACAGTGGTTCATCGACGATGGTCACGGTCTTACATCTAGCATGTGGCCCCGTTGTCCACGTCAGGTCTGTCAGACCGGGCCAATCAGCTAAAGAACAGTTTAGACACTGGAAGGCCACCCTCCTGGACGCCTCTTTGACCTTAGCATCCTAAAGAAATACCACAGTGCTCGTCCACGTCCTGTGCTTCCAATACGCTGAAAGTACCATGCCATATTTGCCTTTATAGTATGCTTCTCAATGCGTTGCTGCTCGTGCTACATATATCCCAGAGCACGGAAGGCATGTAACAATAATACTATAAAGCGAATCGTATGTACTTCACGTTGAAGAACCTTTCGTCCCTAATTAATAGTCAAAGCATACCCGCATTGCACTTTACCAATGCTCACTCCCGAATCTATCAACGATGCTCCCTTTCAACCAGCACGATGTCCGAAACCCCTTCCAAAGTGCCTTTGAAAATCCAAGATCAGTAATTAATAAATACATATATATACTAGTTCCTACTCGATCAACTCAACTACCCACTCTCCCCTACCACCAATCCATTAGTCCCCGTGGGAGAAGTGCACGTACTCCCTGCTCTACGACGTACAGTCTCCCATATAAAAAAAAAGAGTAATCTGATACCAGGCGTCGTGGCAGGAGCGAAGGTTTTTTGTGGCTCCCATCCGTTCTCAAGAGTATGTACAGTACCATCAAACTCGACTCGAAACTTGGGTTAGCAAAGCGGGCAATCGACTTCATATCATGAGGGGTGCAAAAATTTGGTAGTGAAATCAAGTAATCAAAAAATCGTTGTTCCATCATAGACTCTTTGCCCGAATTCTCTTTATCGCATCAGATTTGGTGATTGATGTGCGAGTCAACACTTTGTGTTATCGCCAAGACAGGATGAGTCGAACTGTTCATTTGGACATGCCTGGTTGTTGTTGTTGTTGAGCGACTTGCTGCACACCCCTGGTGATCAAAAAGGAAGAAAGACTCTTAGCTACAAATTCCAATTCGAAAATCGTAATTTGTCAACATGGTTTGCTACGGATATGCTTTCGCCCTATCAGCGTGAGTGGGTATCTATATTAAAAGCACAACCTCTCCTCGAGTCAAGACCTGTGAAAGTCAAAAGGCCATGCTGTGCAATGCCACATAAAAACACCAGAGGCACCGACAGCGCCCCCAGACTACTCCGTCCGGCCCAAGTTAACACCATTCAATGAGTCGTAAACATGAACAACTCATCACCTACCAACCCCACCAAGCCCAAGTCCATCCCGGATACCCATCACTCCCGAGCCCCCAGCTCCTGGCCATCCAGACCGCCATTGCACCCAAAACACCAAAGCTGCCAACGACTTGAAATGCAATCCAACCTCTTCTCCTCATAGCTTCGTTCCATCTAAGAAGGCCAAGCGGATCACCGCCATCCGCAAACCTCCCAGATGGGCCCGAAGACTCTGCCTTTAGCGAGGAAAAGGCCTTTGTGGATGGCGTTGCCGAGTCCTGGACAGACACCAATGTACCGTCATTGACGCATTCTCCCAGCCTCTCTGTGAGCCATATGGCTCTTTCACCGCGGGAGAGTGCTTCATATCTTGCACGTTCGTTCTGTAGAGACCTCTGTAGGTCGCCAGCCCACTTAGCCAGCCTTACCTGCGCTAACTTTTCTTCTCGCTGGGTATGGTCTGCGAGTCTAGTTTGAACGTAAGACGATGCGCCACTGGCGTAAGGGACGATTGAGTGCGCAGCAGTGGGGGACGTTGAAGTAGGAGAGCGTAAAGTGCGAGCTTGCAAGGCATTGAGAGAAGTAGGTGGAACAGACGCAACCATGATTGAAGCTTCTATCTCCCTTCTGGTGCTCACGAGCTTGGTAGCTGCAAGGTGCCTTAACCATGATATGTGGTCTTTGTCGAAAATTTGATCCACGAGCTCATTCAGCTTTGATGGCAATAGTGGTTGGATATAGTCTGGTGACATCAAGAGACTTGCATCCATGTTATCGTCGTCACTGGATGCGGCTGAGCACACAGTGTAGATGGACGATGTTGCTGGAGCACTAGGATTAAACACAAAGGATTTAATTCCTGCTGATTCAAGGTCGTTGGATATGGACGCTTTTACGTGTTCAGCTTCTTCATTAGAGAGTAAATCCGCTTTGGCGACCAGCGGTATGACGTTGGTAACCGTTGACAAGCGACGCAGGAAGTCGAGATCAACAGGCTTGATATCTAAACAAAATATTAGAACGAGGGTGTTGATGAGAGTATTCTGGAAATCTTACGCTGTAGGACCATGTAGAAGACCACATCGACCTGTGTCCCACCATGTCCGCTGAGCATACTAAGCAACTCGCCTTCATTTGCGTTAGCCAACGAGAATACTTTGGTCAATTGCGATTCAATATATTGCACAACCGATTCGACACTCTGCGAAGTTGATTCTCCATGACTGTAGCCTGGTGTGTCTACAAAGCAAAAATTCCTCTCTAGTACGGTATCCCCCATACTTTTTCGCCTGCGCAAAATTCTGCTCTCCTCAACCTCGGACCACCATGGCGGATAAGCTTTTGTGCTTGCGTAGACTTCGGTGATGTGACTTGTGGAGTTGGCGCTTGTGGTGTTTGTTTTACTCTTAGATCTCCGAGGCGGAAGCTGATCCACAGAGCTGGAGTTTGAAGAGAGAGGATCGACATGCACTATATCCTCACATATCTGGACGATGGATTTGATCAGGGATGTCTTGCCAACGCCTAGAATGCTATAAGTGATAAAGTCCGTAACAAAGACTATATAGCCATACCTGAGTCTCCAGCGATCAATATCTTTAATCGACCAATATCCTTCCCTCGCTCCGTAAAAGGCCTTCGGCTTGGCATCTTGATGCTCGGCATGATAAGTTGTGGAGCGGTGCCTTGTACTTCGGGAGGATGCTCGATCTCGTCATCTTCGCTGGATAATATGGCTTGACTCCCCCTCTCATCCATCGAGTCCTCATCGGAATTCCTAAGAGAACGACTGGAAGTAGACTTTGGGCTACTTGGCAGCGACGATCCTTGCGTCTGAGAAGCCTGTGATAGAGATGTAACAGAATGAGAAGCACTTGGGTAGGAAGGTGGTCGCTGATCTGGATTGGGTCTGGACGAGTCTCCAATTTCTGTAGGTTGTCGGACTTGCTCGAGGTTCTCAGGTGAGCTGTCTCGAGACGGTACTTGAGGTTTCAAGGTCGAGCGTCTCCTCTTCCCTTTGCCCTTATTATTTCCATCACCCTCCTCTTCGTCGTTGTCGCCGTCGTCATCGTCACCGTCGTCCTCCTCCTCTCCATTACCACTGTCTGCGCCAACCTCATAAATAGTCTCCTGCAAGCTTCGAACGCCAAAGGTACTGTCACCTCCTGGGTCCACGGACTTTGTACTAGCTCTATCGAGCATATCCTCAGTTGCCATGAAGAATGACATTGGGCTTCTTTCCGGTGTTGGAGTTGTGACATCAAGGTCCTTGCGAGTTCGTCCCGCAAGGACGTCTCCGCCAGGATGCATGATTAAGTCGCTAGAATATCAGATACAAATCAGATGTGGTGAGAACACATGCACGTGAAAACATGAGCGAGAACGTCGTCAGTGTGGGTGTCCAAGGTACTTCGTACTTTGTCAGGTGGTGACCTGGAGCCTAGCCCCACCACTCCCCACCCTACAAGCAGGATATAAAATTAGCCTTGAGATATCCACTTTGATGCTTTTTCGGTATACACAGCAGGAATAGAATCTATTCTTCTGCAAAGACTCTCGAGCGAGCGCCGTTTGTAGATTCTGTTGTTTGATTCAAAGCGAATGAACCGGGTCCCGCAGGTTTTGGAGAGCACCGAGAGTCAACCGAAGATGCATACAACCCCAAAAAGGGATGAATGAATAGATATCTTTGGAATCTCAAGTGCACGGCGAGTTTGCTATTAACGTGATGAATTGATAGAAATACTGAACAAAATCTGTAAACCCTATGTAAAGCTCTATTCCGTACACTGAAGTGTATGTTATGTAAGATGCCATTTTCAAGCATGGAGCAGGCCTGATCAAAGTCTCAATGCAAATTGCCGCTTAGCACAGTGCCACAGGTCCCATCCTCCGTCCCCACATCCCATTCCCAGCCCCAAAAGGAGCCAGCTAACTCTTCGACCAATCGATCCGACCAACCGCCCTTTGATAAAAAAGAATCGTGAAGAGATGTACAGGGACGAAATAAGCTTCCCACAAATCAGTATCGCAGTCGCTATGCTCAGGTGAAGAGATGAAAGCAAGGGGAATATGCTTGTAAGAAAGCCGAATCCGAGAAACTTTTCCGGTCCTCCTTCTATAGTTGGTAGAGTAGATTACACTAATGGCCACAAATGCGCAGTCCGCAGCTGGAACTTCGAGTGTCTGGAGGAGTAAATAGTTGGGTATATCGAGCGGTGCATGGCGCTGTACTGGTAGCCGCTTGAAGTAGATCCAAATGGAAAGATGAGTTGCACCTAAGCGGCTTGAGGCTGTCCACGGCCTCTCGGGGTCATGCTACCTCCTCTTCCGCGAGGCATAAAGCCGCCACGACCGCCATCCTTGGGATAGTTTCCTCTTCCCTGGCTTCCGGGTCGACCGTCGTTACTACCTCGACCGCCGCGCATTCCACCTCGACCGCCAAAGCCACCACCATAGGCAGTAGGCCGAGGTCGCCGCTCTTCGACATAGATCTGCTCCCCTCCAATGGAATGGGGATTAGCTGCAACGGCGGCGTTGTATCCGGCAGGGTCGGCAAATTCGACGAAAGCGCAATTCTTTGCAGTCGTCAGTATATTCGCTGAGGGAACTAAAGTCAGCTGACAGATCATACCTTCTGACGGCTGACGTCAAAGTATACTAGCTTCCCGTATTCAAGCAGTGTGCCCTTAAGCAGGGACGCATCCACCTTTTCCGTCACATTCTTGACATATCCCAAAACATTATCTTTCTCGGGGCTGCCTGACATTGATTGCTGGCGACCTTGTCTCTTGCTGCTGTCTGTCCCTGCCGTCTGCCAGCCAGCGTTTCCATTCTGCTGAGGTCGGCCTGCCGCATCATCACTGGCAGAGGTAGGAGGCGTTGTCGATCGATTTGCGGAGGATGGAGTAGCCTTTGGTGGCGACGGGACAGGCGAGGTTGAAGCTGCAGGACTTGGAACGATGGGTGCAGCGATACGGTTAGAAGCCACAAGATTGGCCCAAGTCTTTGGGGCCGCAGGTTTTTGAGGTACTGCAGGAGTTTGCGCTTGCGCTGGTTTGGCGGTAGGCTTTGGGGGAGAGGCAACAGGTGTTGGGTCAGGGTCCTTCGGCTTCTCTGGCTGTAGTTCGGCGATGTTGACGGTTGTCTCAGCAAGTTCCTCAGGCATCTCGGGTTTCTCCTCCTCCACATTGACGGCAGCCGCAGGGGCATCCTCAATGTGGTCCACCTCGGCGGGCTCCTGAGCAGTAGAATCGTCCAAGTCGGCTGGTTCAGTTTCCGTGTTCCCACTCACAGGCGTCGTCTCTCGAATTTGCTCTTCGAGCTTCTTATCGACCTGCTCAATGTCGTGTTGCTGTTGAGTAGGATCGTTGGAGCTGGTAAGAGTCGCTGGTTCTGGTTCGGAAGCTGAAGTGGCCGCGGGTTCAGGTTCTGGTGTACCTTCATTTCCTACCTCCTCCTCTTCGTCTTCATTGATATAGCGAAATATATCATTCAGTACGAAGTACCCGTTCGGTTGCTCAGCAAGGACAAAGGTTTGGACAAATTTTCGGTGAGGTGCCGCCTTGTTGGACATTTCTCCAATGACCTGAACCACAATGTTCTTGAAGGACTCTTGAGAGTCCACATTTGAGACCCTAACCTTGCAGTCTTGGATGTCGAGCTCTTTGATGCGCTCATTGATAGCCTGGAGGCAACAATTAGCAAACCTTCCAGCTGAAGCTTGATAAAGGTACATACGCGTTGGCCCACAGAGACGGAAACCTTCTCGGCTTCAACACCTGATACGAACTGAGATCGCTTCGAGTAGAAAAGCTGGATGGCCGTCAGTTTAGCGGTCCTTAAAAATGTCCAGGGCGGAACAACGTGTTGGGAAACTTACGTGTAGCTTCTCTGGGCTTTTACTCAAAGTTGTATAGTATTGCTCGACGAAGTACCAGCCGACTTCATCTTTGGGAACGCCGCCGCTGCTCTCACTCGCAGCAGAGGAAGAATTATTTGTAATGTCTGCTGGATTGCCATTCTCACCCCCGTAAGCTCCGGCAGAGGTGGTATTAGCTGCACCCTGCGATGACAGATGCTGCTCTACTGCACCATACTGTTGCTGATTGCCGTATTCGCCATTGACAGGCTTGGTCGCGGAGTCGGAAGCCATGTTCGCGTGAAGATTGATGTATAATCAGAGGAAATGGAGAGGATTAGGTCTACTGAAAAGTATGCTGCAGAAACAAGTGGCCTGAGCTGTACACGTATTGGAGTGTGAGGCTGGCGACCTTTTGCAAACAAGGCGTTTGTAGGACCTTTCGTCAAAGATGCATTAGTTGAAAGCAGTGGGAAGAGCAGAGTGACTATCCTGTCCAATAAGACTTACAGAATGAAGCTTGCAGGTAAAGTGCTCAACTAGGCGAATTCAACACCTCCCAGACACCTGGGCAAAGAAATACAAAGCTTGAGTGAATTGGCTGAAGTGAAGATATATGGCCTACCAATGAAGAACTGCGGGGAGAAAAACGAGATTGCTTCCAGGTAAATAAGGCTGAAATAAGAGACTCTGCCCAATCTTAGTTGAAGAAAGAGGCGGTAATGATGAGAAATTAGAATTAGTATGGCAAGATGTTATACCGTATTGCTCTTGAGTAATTAGATAGTATCTGGGGTTCTTCGTGCAATTTTCGGTTTTTCAGAAAGTGCCCGAGTTTCGACGGTAAGTTCACAATGGACTGCCGTACTAGCCTCACGCACAACCACAATTATAAACCGCACCTTAAGGCAATTTCACCGTCGTGACGGTTTGATGGACATATTATTGCCAAAAAATGCTTTGAAGTACTGGCCCAAGGAGCAACATATCTGAGCCATGGTACGGGCTTGCATGTCCCACATACACTTCTTTCGCTACTCTTCACATCGGCTCTTAACGAGCCCCCCGTGCAGTCTCCCACGATGCTGGCCATGAGAATACAATCCACACGAATAAATGAGCAACGGTGAAGTAAGGTAGCTAAGCGTCAGCAGCGCAAGATTTGCTCTCAAAAAGCGGTACACAAAGGAAGGACGTGGAGGGCTCTCGAGCCTAGAAGCAGTAGCAAGTAGTAGGAGTGATCGCTTGAACGTGTAGTCAACTGGCAAGCAAGTTCATCTGAATCACAGCACCTCTGAACATGTGGACCTTGAAAGGAAAAGCTAACTCCGACGTTATAAGTAAGGCGGGTCAGTCCATGTTCTTGCCCCCCCCTAATTATATACCCTCTTAAAACATCTCCTCAGTAAATCAATAGCATAATACTCAGAGTAGCATGTAAGGGAGGAATATGACTGCTAGAGAAGAACGCACACACCAGAGTATTCTACTAGCCTGTAAGATACCGTTGCCAGCCTTTAGTATTGGATCTCGATCGTATTAAGAGTATGACCACTCCTACCTCATATATTCCTACACCAGATGTTTAGGCGTTCTAGCCTTTGTCTGAGACTCGCTTCTCCGAAATTCTGAAAGCGACGAGTAACTGTTACCGAGCGTGGTCAAACGATAACTTGTCGGCAGCCTTTCAGTGTTGCATGTGGAGACAAGTATTTCAGTCATGGCAATCTTCAAGGTATTGGAAAATGCTTCTAAGCCGAGCATAGGTGAGGCTTGTGGAGATCTATGCAGGAGACATGATAGAGCAAGATTAGAACATCGAGGGCCATGTGAAAGGTGCGTAGGTAGTACCAGAGGTGCTGTAGTCATCTCAATAAAAATCGAAGATGGTGTCATGCAAGAACCGTTCGGGGTTAGTCTTACAGAAACCCGCGTGGCCTTTGCAGCAACAAGATACACATGTGTTTCAGGAACGCAGCAGACAGTGCTCGAGCACCATCGGGGAGTAGCAAAGGAAATGTAAGCAAACGGTGTGGAACAGGATTGTAAAGCGCCAAGAATCTGCAGGTCGTAGCGAATAGAGCCTGATTGTTCGTACATGCATGCATAATAAGCTCTCAATATGACACTGCAGCGTAATGGCGGAGACTTATGCAAGTCTAAATTGCAAAAAAGCGTTTGCTGCCACTGGAGACGGAAAGGGCCGGTACCTTCGGACGGTAGTGATATCATTTCTGCTGAGCAATCAGAGCGCTGATATCTGCTTTTCGCATCTAGAGAGAGCGCCCGAATCCTGCCCGAATCTCCCATACAATACACTTGTAAAGCTAATATTTAGAGTAACCATTGGAACGCAGAGGGTATTGGCGTATACGTAAAGGAACATGGAGCGACAGAGCTCAATTAATACCACCACGAATAAACAGCTCCTCCATTTAGCCACTTCTGTCCACAATGGCGGGACATGCACACAAATATTGCCATTGACTTCATAATGTTTGTACCTGAAATACGATCCCATTCGGTCGACTGTCAGGACGCAGTGGTGAGCGACCTCCCGAGCGCAGGCTTTTCGCTGATCAGCTTCGGCCTAAACGTTGCATCCTGGTCCGTCATCCTGCGTCCCAAGGCCCTCTCCACCTTTGCTCCCAGCGCGAGCTTGCTGAGGTTATCGCTCTTCTCTGGCGTTGGCTGATATCGTTGCTGCTGTAGGCGCTTGCTCTCCAGACGATCGAAACCCTTTGTCCATGCTTTGATCTCTTGTAGTCGGGGGTCAGTGGTGGTGGACGATCTGCTGGTGTTGACGGTGCTTTCTGAAGCCGTCAAAGAGGGAACACCGCTGTAAGTAGAGAATCGCTTTGAGGTGCGCTTAGAGGTCACCTATGTGATACGTAGATATTAGCATGTGACAGGTCAATCGCTCTGCGAAACGGTTTCGGAGATGAGTCAATGGAAGTGCAGCATTGCAAAGATGTGTCGGACTTACACTCGGCGCCATGATAGGGCGTGATGATTCAATTGAGTGACCCATCGTAGAGAACGGGATTGGGAGATTCTTGTATGGGGTGTAAGTCTGAGGTTGAGGATGGTGGAACCCCCCCGCTTATTGTTGGAGTCGCTCAAGCTGACCGAGATCTGCGAGTGTTTCACCAAGGCTGTCTTGTCGCTAATAACAATGTAGCGAGTTACGTCAATAATGATTCGAGATAGCAGTATATTCTGGATGTCGTCGGCCTAGAGTACGGATTCACTTACGTGCGACAGATAAAGAACTCTCCTGGATGTGAAAGGGGTGATGGGATCGCAGGCGATCTCTTGGTGGTGGTCACCTTTGCTGTGTACGACGACTTGATTAATATTGTTATTGTTATTGACTCGATGAGGATGGGCCGGCAACTCCTGCTTTGTAGATCGCTGCGGAATTAGCAGCGTACCTTGACTACCTTAGTATCCGCTAACTTCCGTAAAGTATCTAAGAGGCTAAGGTAAAGTAGGTAAAGTAGTCGACAATCTCAGGGGTTGTTAACTAAGGTAGGACTTCTGGTGATCAAGTGACACAAGAGGTAAAGTATCTACTCAAAATGACAGCCAAGTTCTTTGAATGCTGTTATGGTGATGGGGTTGGGGTTAGGGTTTTCACAGTTTTTAACCCAAGACTTAGGGGGGACGGATACAGTAGTTCCAAGTATATATCCTGGCGCCTACGTTGGAACACTCGACCATCAACACGGTATGAGCCAATGACAAGCCTGATTTGGATTGTTGGCCCCAAGGGTAAGGCAGATGATGAACCATGAGAACCACGTGTCTGTCCCGCACAACGCCTGCAGTAGTGCGCCATGACCAGCATTTTCGCTTCGGAAGGCCTAGAAGTAGAGGGTGTCCTGTTTCACAACCCACACGACTTCCACGGACCACAAGCCACGACAAGCTCGGCAATACCTTCACAATACTACCATTGGGGCCGGTTCCGTCTCTACCCCAATCCTGGATATCTCAGAGCAGCTACATGCACGCCACCACTCCATGAAAACGACATTCCAAGCGAAAAGACCTACGTGATTGGTCAAGAACATGCCGAAACAAAAGAAATTCCTGAAAAGGGCCGGCCAGCAGAAGAGCACGGTTCGCATGATCATGCAATCAAATCCCCCGATGAGAAATGAAGTCGACTGATTGATTCCCCAACCGTTAGAGCCTAGAGAGTGCGAATGAATATCTTGCCGGTATTGTGGCTAACCAATCTGCATTGTGTTTCGTCGAACTAATTCATGAACTGATGTCAACCAGCGGGCGTCGACTTCGAAGAAGCGGGCGAGAAATGGCGAGCTGGCGATGCTGCCAAATCAATGCGTTTCTTTGTCCGAGCCATTGAAAATTATGAAGAAGGCTTGCGGAAATTTCCACAGTCTTTTGACCTTGCGTACAACAAGTATGAATGCTGAATACCCCCTAAGCGAGTCTCGCTGAACGAAACAGAGCTCGACTACAATATGAAGTAGCTCAGCAGCCGCGGCTACTTGCCCATTTGCCTACCCCTTTCCTAGATTTATTACGGCTCGCGCTAGACTCTCATAGGGTTGCAATGAGGATAGATCCAGATAATGCCGACCTGCTCTTGTGAGAATGCCGTGTCCTGGTCCTTATTATATTGTTAATGGTTACTAGCAACACAGCCCAGGTTTTAACCAGTCTTGCTGAAGTTACTAGTGACGGCAAAACTGCCATTCAAACCAACCGGGACGAAGCCCTACACCTTTTCCAGGAAGCGTTAGAAATCTTTCAGCGTTGTCTAGGGATCCAGGAGTTTCAGCTTACTGAACAGGTTACTGTAGCGGAGGAGAATTTTACTCAGGATGATGGTGAGAATATTGATATGATAAGCAGCAGTACATCAGAAACATCGGAGAATGGACGATGGGCTACGATTGTGGAGCCTGTTACGAAAGATATACTTGTCGATACTGCACTAGCTCAACTGGAAACATTGGCAGCCGTTTGCACTCTTGTCGGCTCTAAAGGGCGCAATCATCTGGCGTGGATTGATGAATACTACCGCAATGTATTACGGGACAAAATTGCCCTATATGTCGATGGTACCGATAGGCATCAAGAAGCCGCTCTAATAAGTGCTAGATTTTTGTGCGCTTTGCTAGACGCAAGCTTCCGCAGCGGAGAGCTGGAAGTCTCTACATACGAACGAGAGTTAGCTGCGGCTTACAATCAAGCTATCGACTTAAGCAACAATCCGCATTGCCTTTGTGATAGAGCAGGTAGTGAAATAACCTTCAGTACCAGTGTCCAAGCCTCCTTACAAGAGAACTTACACGCTCAGTCAGAGGATCTTTACCAAATAAACACCATAAGCTGGAAACATCTCACCATGGCACTCAATGATTTGGCGGCAGCATCAAAACTCCCTGAAGTTCAAAATCTGCCTCGAATACACCTGCGTCGCGGGGACTGTGAGCTCCTCCGTTATCGCTTGAGCGAAGAACCGGCAAGCTACGATGTTGCTGTCAAAAGTGCGTCTACTCTGATCAAGAATGCTGAAGTGTACTACCGAGGTTCAGCTAGACTGGCCAGGAACGAAGGTGCTGCAGATGAGGAGCGCGAAGCTTCTGTGAAGGAAGTCGTTGCAGCGAGTATTGCCAGTAAATCAGGAAAGGTCTCGGAGCTCGCAAACAGTCAGATGGGAGCTGTTACTGAAGTGATTGGAGATATGAGAGATGAAGGGCTTCTGTCCAATGAGAGCATCGCTTTCATTGATGGTTTTGTTAGCTGAGACGCTGGCTTTCATGGTGGGAATGTACCCATTTTATCCACGGAAAACTAGGATGAATTCTGGTCTGACTGGGATTGGCATGAGACCACGATGATGATCAAGCATGTACAAATTATGCTCATCTATTTAGCAATTTTTTGAATTGTATTACAATGAATTTAGAGATCGTCTTCTAGATACTTTAATATATATGCGGACTTTGGGAAGGAAAGACTTTGTAGCCTTTTGCGTAGGACGCCACTAGGATGAGGACCAAAATTTATGCCGCGTCTCTCACTTAAACGCGCTACACGTCTTCCTACACATTCTGGCTCTTTTGCTATTGCCTTCCTTACATCTGGATCTTCTCCACTAGTGGTCATTCAATATGGAGTCTTTTGAAGGCATATATTTGGATCTTTCGAAACAGCCAGGCAAATGCAGGATAGCGGAGAGCGGGCTGGGATGGAAACCCTCTGGCGGCGGTGAGACCTTCACACTCGATGGTAGCAATATTGGCGGGGCCCAGTGGAGTCGTGCAGCTAGAGGCTTTGAGCTCAAAATACTGTCCCGAACGTCAGGTGTCATACAGTTGGATGGGTTTGAGCAAGAAGTAAGGACGAGAATCAACTTGTCTAATATCGAAGTATTACTGATTGCGCCAGGACTTTGATCGTGTTGGCAAAGCTTTTAAACTTTTCTACGGTATCAATCTGGAAAACAAAGAGCACGCCTTAAGAGGATGGAATTGGGGTAAAGGCGAATTTGGCAAGGCAGAACTAGCATTCAATGTGCAGAATCGTCCAGCGTTCGAAATACCCTACTCGGAAATCTCAAACACCAATCTTGCAGGGAAGAACGAAGTGGCGGTCGAATTCTCGTTACCTGCAGGTGGCAGCGAAACAGGTACAAATGGGCACCTTGGGGGGGCACGAAGTCGAGGGCGTAAAGCTGGTGCTGCAAGAGATCAGCTGGTGGAGATGAGATTCTACATTCCGGGGACTGCCACAAAGAAGGAGAAGGACGAAGATGGGGAAGAGAAGAGTGTGAATGGGTCAGACGCAGAGGAACAAAATGCTGCCAATTTATTCTACGATACTTTGATGGACAAGGCAGAGATTGGGGAGGTTGCGGGAGACACATTTGCAACGTTCCTGGACGTGCTGCATCTTACACCCAGGTCCGGACATCAGACGGATCTATTGCAAAAGCGCTATGCTGATCAACATGCAGAGGACGATTTGACGTCGACATGTACGAGAGCTCATTCCGATTACGTGGTAAAACTTATGATTACAAAATCCAGTACGAACACATCAAGAAATTCATGCTTCTCCCTAAGCCCGACGACCTTCATACTTTGATCACCATTGGCCTTGATCCTCCGCTACGGCAAGGTCAGACCCGATATCCGTTCCTTGTGATGCAGTTTAAGCGAGAAGAAGAGGTCGTAATCGATTTAAACGTGACTGAGTATGGGAATCATCAAGGATTGCTGGGTCTATGCTAACCTCAAGTCAGGGAGCTTCTAAAGGAAAAGTACAAAGACAAATTGTTACCACATTATGAGCAACCGCAACATTCAGTCGTCGCTCAGGTATTCCGTGGCCTTGCTGGTAAAAAGGTTGTCACACCGTCCAAAGACTTTATCAGGTACGCGCCCTCCGGTGAAAGGCCTTTGCATTAATTACATTCAAAAACCCTCCTATATAATGGTCACACTACCCAGCATATAAGCGCTGACGATCCCAGCCACCACCAGCAATCCGGAGTCAAATGCAGTATCAAGGCCAACGAAGGGCATCTGTTTTGCTTGGACAAGAGTTTCATGTTCGTGCCAAAGCCTGCTTCATACATTCCTTTCGACAACATTTCGGTTATTGTCATGTCAAGAGTCGGTGGAGCCGTCTCAGCAAGTCGGACATTTGATATCACAATCACTACGAGAGGTGTAGGCGAGCATCAATTTAGCAACATCAACCGGTAAGAGTGCAGAACCTATCGTATGTATCTTGCTGACAAGTCCAAACAGCGAGGAACAAAAACCCCTTGAAGAATTCTTCGCAACGAAAGGTCTAAAAACGCGCAACGAGATGCTTGACGACGTAAGTCGAATCCATAAATCCTCACGAGACTATACTGACTACCCTCTTGTCCTCCGCCATCATTGCCGCCGCCCTCCAAGAAGCCGACATGGCCTCCTCAGACGAAGAAGTTGTCGCCGCCCGAGCCGACCGCGGTTCAGCTGACGAAGATGAAGAGAGCGTAGACGAAGATTTCAAGACCGATTCCGACTCAGACGTAGCGGAAGAATATGACTCGGCGCATGAGAGCAGCGGAAGTGATGACGAGGAGATGGCGGAAGCCGGAGATGCACCAGTGCCAAAGCCCGACCGTGGAGACATAGCAGAGAGGCCGAAGAAGAAGGTGAAGACCGGGAAGTGAGCAGGGAAATGATAAAATGGATGCATTGGTGGCGTTTGTAGGAGCACAGGTTGGCTAGCCTCATAATGGTAGGGCAGGCACACAAGCAGCGGTCACGAGAACGCGGATTTGCATGTTGAATGTTTACTACCAGACATACATACTGTAGCGCCGATGGTAGAAGCCATTCAGAGCAAATGATATCGAATAGTCAAAGAACCACAACTTCCAAGCTAGTCCTTTGTGGAAATTCGAACCTTACAGCCCAGCTCGACAATTTCAAGGGTACAGAAAAGCCAATGTCCCGCATTCAATCCTAGAAATATAGATTGAATACTACAGTACCCTGACCAACATACCTTATTGACGGAGTACCTTATTGGTAAGCGCGGTTAACGCCCGCGCTCCCTTCGAACAAACTGTCTCGAGCCAAAAAGGCTTTCCTAAGCCTCAATCTAGTCCCATTCCTGAGCTTTAAAAAAGATTTCATTCAGAGAATTGCACGCCATTCGATTCGAAACAACACCACCACATCGCTGCTGCAGCGCTTCTGCCTCATGACATTACTGTGCTATTTACGGTTAGAGAGCTTAATGAAGTGATGACTCACTATAACAACTGACAACCTTTCTTTTCGGATTAGAAATACGAATAGTAATAGTTTAGAAGAAACGATTGAACACGAAGGTGGAAAAAGTTTGGTGCCCAGTCTCTAAATTGACTTGGCTTAGCTGTCCTACCACCAAGAATTGTCATCGCGACATCTGTCACGTCTCCCTGTCACACAAAGTAAACACGACGGAACAAGAGAAATCAGGCTTGCGCCGAAACTCCTTGCACCAACGGTAGAACACAAGTAATCTGTCTGCGCTCTGTTTCAGACATTTTTCACGTTCTGTTTGTCAGCTCCATCCGCAATGGGAGCCTCACAATCCCCCTCCCCCCCTCCTCCCCCACCTGTTGCTCTCACCCCCGGACCCCGCGCCTCACAATTTCAGAACCTCTACAACAACGCCCTCATACACACCCTCCGAACCTGCTCTTATGCCAACTTCTCCTCCTGCTTTCCCACACCCGCGAAATACGCTCCGCAAGTACTTACTTCAATATGGCAGCAAGTCACGCAGCAGGTGGAAGAGAGGTCAAAGAGGGAATTTGAGGCTATCTTGAAAGAGAAGGATGTGGTTAGAGGACTGAATGACCTGGAGAGGCTGGTGGGGGAGGCGAAAGCGAGGAGAGCGAAGGGAGAGGACGGGGGGGAGCCGTGAGTCTTTCCATGGGTGGCTTTTACTTTATTTTCCGAAACTACGTGGCATGGTAGCTTATGACGTGCCTTTACACACAGTCCCCATACCCTGCCCCCCGAGAGGCTATACCTTGCGCATCTTGCACCTTATCTACGAGAAACGGAGAAAGAGCTCGAGGCAGAGTTGAGAGCATTACAAGCCGAGAACGAAGACTTGGTTGAGGAGATCCGAGCACAAGGCCAGGAAGTGGAGACCTTAGTCGGGGGCTTAGAAGGTCTCATTGCCGATTTGGAAGGGGCCAATGAGGCCATGGGAGATGTTGTGGAGGGAGACGAGATGAAAAGAGAAGTATTGGAAATTGAAGAAGAGCTGAAGGGAACGGGGAGAGATGCAAAGTTATGACTCAAGATCAGGCGTGGGATTCTGGGAGTTCAGGAAGCGCCCGGACGCGGATTCTTGGTTTGGAAGAGAAGGGCAGAAACGTTAATGAAAGTACGGCGTCAAGGACAGGCTTTACAGATGGAGTGCAACGATATCTATCTCGGCATCAACCCGAGATTGGCTAGATTTGTTACCAGATCTTGCACTTTCCTAAGGTACCCTTTGTCCATTGTCCATTATTTATCCCAACAAGAGCATTGTTCATCCCTAATCTCCAACTGTACCAACAATCACAAAGCAAAACTTCTTCCTCCCGATGAGAACAATGACCAACTGTTTTGGTCTTCTATATGTACACTTGCCTTTTCTTCATCACGGTCGAACTCACGGGCACGCTCAAACTCATCGAAAAACTCATGTTCACCACAACACTGATAGTGCTTGACCGCCAAGCAAAAATGGCGAACACCACCATCACAACCCTTCCCACAGCGATTCCGACACCATCGCAAGCTTCAATAATGCACGCTACAATAGCGACGGTTTCATCATCCACGAACGCGACTGATAAATTCGTGATTCCAACAGTGCCTACAGGCATGAGCTCCCCAAGCTGGCTGATGAACAATCTTGCGGTCATCGTGATCGTCGTTGGTGGCGCCGTTGTAATAAACGTCCTTGGATGCAGTCTCTATTGCTTGATCAGAAAATGCCGCAAATCGCGGAGAAATGGCAACGACAATGCTTGAAGGCGACTAGCAGCGATTACTCGGCTGAGGATATGGTTTTGGCTGGAGGGAGGCATTCTGAAGACTGGGTAAGATTTCAGTGAGTCAATTTCCGATTCCTCTGCCTTCTCTACCTCAACACGATCATGAGCCTACAACGACCCTCCTCCAGTTTTCTTTGTTTTTATGTATACTGCCATGAATATCATTCTTGTTTCCTTTGTTTCGTACATATATCAAAAAGCATCAAAGACTTTGATTTTGGCCCAACAAAGAGATCTTATCCCAATCTCTACGGCTCGAAAGTTAACAAAGATTCATTATACGGACCTAATAATTCAATCAGTTACTGATTATCTTGCACACAAATACAATGCTTTTACTACCACAATTTCTCCCCAAATCGCGCTCTTGCAAATTCAACGAACCGGCCTTCCAAACAGAACACGACCCGTAACGAACTCGATTTCGAAGGATAACCCCTTTTCAATCAGCGGCAGATATAATTCATCCAAGACATCTATTACACTCTTAGCTCGGAAACCATGGAAAATATTGAAATCGCCGCCATTGTCGCCTGTGCCTTGGTTGCTTTAATGTTCATATCCTGGGGCTGCTGGTGCCTGATAAGGAAGCACCGCGGTCTACCGCACCAGCTGGGTGATGTCTAAGTGTGACACAAAGGCAGTCCTCAGGTCTCTCTCCACGCTGCCTAATCCTGTCAGGACCTGTTTTGATCGCTGCATGGGAAGTGCGAACGGCAGTCAAACGAAGAAGCTATTCTCAACCTTGTATCGATCTCGTCAGGATCCTGTTTTTTACTTCAACATGTTTTCTGTCCATGACAGTTCCTTGGTATTGTCAGCGTTCCTCGCGTGCTTTCGTCCAGAGTATTTTCCAAGACACCTTCGATTAATTGCATGCCTACAAAACCTTCAATGCATCGGGACCGGACTCTGTTCTCCACTCTCCTATTTCAAATTTCTAATCAATTGCATCAAGACTAATTCGGATATTGCGTTCTTCTCGTCATTGCTTTGAATCTGAACTGACAATTTCGGCACTCTCGCAATGCTCAATACCGTCTGCTCAATGGCATTTTCTGTAGCGACTAAGTTTCATTCGTCTACCGTACCATTGTCACACAAACCCCGCTCCAAAGATAATGTAAACAAATTTTCTTTCTTGAATCCTCGAGAACAATACCTTTCTTCCCTCCCACGTCTTCGAAGCAGTCTATTACTTACAATACAAAAACCAAGCCAACCCCCCCCCCCGCTCTTAATTTCTCCCTCCACCCCATCTATCCCCTATCCCTTCGCCCTCTAAAATCCCTTATCCAACAACTCGAAGAATAACTAATCGGTCCCTTTCCAACTCTCCTCCACATCCTCTCATGGCTCCTATTCCCAACCCCGATATGGATCCCTGGCATCGACTCTCTTTCCTCTTCATCGGCGTAACCGGCCTGTTTGCAATCGCCGTTGCCGCCACCTGGGTCACCGAGTTCATGTCTCACAGAGTCCGTATGTCGCGAGAGCGGGGATTAAGATATGTCTGAGGAGCTGGCAAGGGAAGGCGAGAAAAGTTTTAACGGGCTAAATTACATTTTCACTGCTGTGCCGAAATGAGAGAAGTCTGGTTCAAAGAGCATAAAAGGGAATTTTACTCTTTTTTTTTTTTTTTCAAAACAAGCCCATTTTTTCCCTCCCGCAAACGTAAGTCTATTCACTTCACCATGAAACCCCCTTCCCTCCTCCCACACAATCTCCTCCCAACCCATCTATCTTCCCTCCCCTTCGACCCTCCACCCCAACCCAAACATTCTCAGCAGCTCAAACGCAGCTTCCCAAACTCTCCTACAACAGCAAAACCCCCAACCCATCACCTCTCTTGCAAAGCGGGCCATGGGCTCCTGTCTTCAGCAACCGAGCGAGGGATCCCGTCGAGTTCGGAGTCGGCGTAGTTGCCTTTTTTGTTTTGGCATGTCTGGCTCTTGAGAGGTGGTGGTACGAGTATATTGCGATGCGTGGGTTTCGCCAGGGAAGTTCGAGGGGGGGGTTTTAGGGTGTAACAGGATTTGTTGCAAGTAGGTAGGTCAGATAGATACGAGGGAATGTTTTTTCCCCCTCCAAAATTCGGGTTTTCGGGGAGTATGTATACCCTTGCTTCTCAGGCTTCCTGAGTTTTGGTTGTTGTTGTTATTGTGTAGCTTGGAATCTCTTCTCAGTCTCCATTTCACCTACGATGATTCTGAACCCTATTCCTCCAAAAAGCACACTCACGCCTCTCCTAGAAATCTTTCATTCCCCTTTTTCAAATATATCACCAAACTCACACCGCACAATTCACCCCCCACGTAACAGCAATGAATACAAACTCCTCTTATTCCCCGAATTTCTCGAAACAAAGACCCTTGTACTTTCAAGACTCATAAAAGATACAAAGACAATTCCGCACTCCCCCCATAAATACCACCTTCCTCAACCCCCCTCCCTCTCTCCCCCAACCAACCAGAGAAAACCTACCAACAAAGCACGAAAAGAAACTGTCACAAACCTCCCCAAAAAAATACAATATCTCTACTCAACCACACCCACACATCCTCTCCCAAACCAAACCAAACAACCAAAAAACAAAAAAATGTCCCTCTTCGCCAACCCAACCCTCACCCAAGTCGTCATCCTCGTCCTCAGCATCGTCGCCATCATCACCGTGATTGCGATTCTTTTCGGCATGTGGTGGCGGAGGTATACGGTGGAAGGGAGGAAGGATGCTGCGGGGGATGTTTACGGTTGAGGAGGTGGGGTTTGGAGGAGGAGGGGGCGAGGGGGGTTTTGTGTGTATATGGAGAATGTGCTATGCTTGGGGTTTGTAGTATTTTTCTGTACATATAAGATCCATTTATTTGCGTGCATCCAAGTGCCTTCTCGTTTGAGATTTTCCACGCCTGAAGGCCTGGTGGGAGCTTCTTTTCGTAGATCTAAAATGATTCATTTACGAACATACATGTATCCTTTCATCACTGCTATATGCCTAAATCCACATCATTAAACCAAATGAAAAAAGGGGGGGGGAAACAGTCCCCTTATCCCGCATCCCCTATCAAAGAACCCCCTTCCACATCAATACACCACCGTCCCTTACATATCCTATCCTTTTCCCTTCCCTCTTTTTCTCTCATCCTTGTTGCCCACAATACTATACCACTCCGATAACATCAACCAGCCAACCAACCAACCAACCATCCCCCCCCTTTATCAACAATGGACCTCCCCCCCTCCACCCTCCCCCACCTCCTCATCATCGCCCTCATCGGCACCGCTGTCGTGGTCATCCTCGCTCTTAAATTCTGGCTAGTTTCGTGGTTGTGGAAGAGGTATCGGAGGAGGCAGGAAGATGTCACCGGGACATGGTGGGGTCGGGAGGGTGGTGTGAGGAGGGACGCGGGGGCGAAAGGGGAGGGGAGGGAGGATATTTGGGGTGGGAGAGGGAGGAGAGGCAGAGGGTTTGGTGGGTTTGATGGGGTTCTAGTGTCTTTGATATCTTTTGATAGCTCCGGGATGGTCCTCGGGAATCAGATCTTAGTGGTTGAACCAGCGGTCATGCATAGGGTTCCCCCCCCCCTTTTCTCTCTGTTTTTCTTGGTGGCTCGTTGTCCGTTTCGAGGTTCTCGAAACTGGAATTTTTTTGGGCCCTGGGAGAGTCCTGTTGTCCAACGACGAACCGCTATCGTTTTTTGCTCATTGTTTTTCCCAGAGTGACGCTGCAGTGCGAAATGTTGAAAGATTGGAGTACTGTCGCAGGTCCAGCGATCAATGAGACTACCGCTCCCTGTCTCTGTCTTCTTTCGCAGTTACAACCACAACCAAAATTTCTTACCCATCCTAGCCCTCAATCTCTTGACCGCATATACAGCTCTCGGTATTCAAACCAACCACCCCAGAGTAAGTCTCTTACAAATAACCATCGTCCCCCTCATCAAAGCTTTCCCCTATCGCACATCTTCCAATCCAAGATGAGCGATATTGTCTTCACCCTTGTGATCGTCGATACAGTTTTTCTGGTGGTTTCTCTCCTCGGCATCCTCTGGCTCCAGCACAGACACCCGTCGGAGGATAGCAAGTGCTACTGCTAGGCTTGTTGTTTTGGGGGAAACAGGGGGGTTTTGGATTTGCAAATTCCAAGAAAGAGGTCTTAGAGATTGAAGTTGATGGAGAGTTGTATAAAAAGGGTGGTGAGTTTGGTGGTCTTTGTATAATAAAGAGATTTCTCTGTGTTCTAGATTGGGGATAGATTCTGTGAGCAAAACAATTCCTTCCTTATCATGGAGGGGCTTTTGTGACTACGGACATCTGTCCTGATATGAATGATGGAAACTGCTCATGTTACAAAAGAGGGAAGAATTATAAGTCTGAGAAGCTGTGCGAAGATAGGGGCGAATAGGTAGCACTTCATTTCTCGTGAAACCTGGGATTGCAGCTGCCTGTCCCTGGGAACGCCGCATGCCCGCTTCGAATGCAGCATCTCGGAACATAATACCTCGTATGGGAAGCGTTGCTGACGGCTCAGCGGTCTCTGTATGCATCTGAGTCGTGATCTATTTCTTGTAGACGCTTCGTTAGTCGAAGTGCCATTCTTCTCTCATCCCCTAGATTCTCATGTGCTTGAGCACTAACTTTATCAAGTCGTCATTCTCAGTAACACCCCTTCACTTTCTTGCCAATATTCATTCGGAAACAATCTCAATGTATAAGCCGTGAGCAAACGCTAAAACGTGAACAATAACGAGTGAAGAGATCCATCAATCTCTAGACATAGTGAAGATCGCCTCACTCACAGTGAAGAAACTCAGCGATTCTCCGTATATTAAGATACCTCCCATGGCCTTTCTGTTTATACAACCTGCATCTTTCAGACTTCCAGCCTCTCCACTAAATCTGTCCCCGAAGCCTTATATCCTTGAAATTCTATCAAGGAGACCCAGACTTCTTATCTTCGAGAACACTCAACCAAGAGTAGGCCTCTTGTAACCACTCCCTAGCTATCAAGAATCCTCCAGCTTTCGAACTTCCGGGCTTCGGCGTTCCTGCCTTGGGCTGGATACTCTGCGTCTGGAAGCACCAATTTACTCTCCAGATCAAATCTTGCCTCTTCTCGCCACATTTCAATGGATTCTAGACTTGGCTTGGTCTTGATAATAATAGCGGCCGCTGCCTTCGGGCTCATCGTCACCGGGCTTGCCCTCCTATACCATAAAAAGCGCGGCCTTCGACCACAGAATATTCAGTGCTGATACTCCTTAGCTTTCCATCCTTGGAAGCAATCGACAAGGGTAGGCCTCTTGCGAGCTTTATCTTCTCATATCAACAATCCTCCGACTTCCGACTTTCTGCGCTTCGGCATCCCCAGCTCGGACTCCCGGCTCCGCGAATTCTAAGGTTGAGGGTCTTTCTTGTCTTCCCTGGAGGCGATGACTTCTGTAATCCCTTAGGACTTGTACTCATCTGGGGAATTTCCAACAATCTTTGCACTTCCCATCATTTTACTATTACTCTTCTTGGTCACCGAGTTCTCCATCTGGGTCGCCGAAAAGCCCAGTATCCCTTGCAGAGCTGATACATACTCCGCGCACGAACTTCTGGGACAGGAGTAAGCTGGTGCTTATTCCCTTTCTTCTCCAGCACCTCCTTCAGGACTTCCCCCGCCATACACGACGCCAAAAATAAATCTTACAAAGGTATTGCGATGAGCTCCGTGAAAGCCTCCTATCGTCCTCTCTTGGCTACGTCATAACTGTTGGAGTACAATAGCAGTTTGTGCCAGTTTTGATGTTTGAAGGATAACGAAACTCCGAAGCTAGTAAAGGGGATGAGGCCCAAGGGGTTAGACGAGGGTGGAGGATGACTTAGAAAGCTTGTGGTATCTGTATTTATTGCCTACTTAGCAATTCTTCTTTCCCTCAATTGGATCGCGAATATGCCCCGTTTATGAGACGACATCTTTTGAAGACTTACGAAACAAGGAAGAGCATCTTGATCCTCCTTATGTGAAACGGCAAGTAAGAGCTGAAACCGTACGCGTCTTTCGTGGAGTTACGCCGTCGATTATCGTAATTGTTTGAGCAATGAAGCGCACGCTGAATGAATGAGCGATGAATGATTCTCGAGAATCAATGCTAATTCATAAATAAAGGAAAACTAAGCGCTTAACTTCAGGATCTCGAAAGCAATCTTGGTCTATCACACGGTCAGTCGGTAGTAACGTAACGTCTTCCACTGATATCTTCAGTGTTCAGCATACTCTCTTCGTGGAGTACAAACCTCAATCCAACCGATATTCAGATCAAGCTCCAATCATCCCCATTCTCGAACGATAAACTAAAGAATCTACATATCAGTCGACGAAGAGCACTCCGCGGCATCCACATCCGAAACCCCCCCCCCTCCAATCTCCCACAACCAGACTCCGCCTTTCCGGCAAAACCCACAATGGATCTACCTCTCTCGATTTGGATCGCCATAGGCATCGCCGGCTTTCTTTTGCTGTCCACCTTAATCTACTTGCGCTATCACTGGTCCATAGGCCGCCAAGTTGCGACTGCAAACCTTCAGAGCGGATAATCAATCTCCCTTCTTTTTTCCTACCTCGCTCACCATCATCACGCGAGAGACAAACTCCACTTCCTCAAACCAGCGGATGGTGTCGTCGAATACCACTTTCGTCGTCGTCATCTGACTTCGACATCGATAGTCGTTGGAGGATAGTTGGTGGTGTTGCAGGGTAGGTTTTTGGAGAGGAAGGGGTCGGAAGGTGAATAGCTGGAATGAATATTGATTCTGTACATCCTGACGGATTTTGCGGGTCTTTTATTTCCCGATTAGGTCTTGGATATGTGCTTTAGACGAAAAGGCAATAGTTGGTCCATACAGACATATTCTGCAATTGTTCGAAGTGTTCCTAAATTCTCTTTGTGTTGCTTACTTGGTATACTGCATACTTTGTCAGATCTTCTTTGTAAGACGTGTCAACAATGTCTGTTGTATCCTTTGATACCAAGTTTCCTCATCTATAAAACGACCAACAAAGAGCAGGCTTCTTACAAAAAGGTCTTTCTCAAGACACCCGCTCCAACCTTCAACATCCTCAACTTTGGTGATTCTCACCCCATACCACAGCCCCACCCACCTCAACAATCTCGCCCCCTTATCATCTTCAGCATGCGTCTCGACACCTCACCCGGAAGTTTCCTGGGTACGCTCGGGGTAGGCGTGTTTATCATTATCGCATTCGCGGCTTTGGTCTTGGTCGTTGTGATATGCGTTCTTATTTCCAAACTCATTGATCGATGTAAGAGGAAGCGAGCAGAGACGTCTAAAGTCTAAGAGGGTTTCGAGCGTATGGAGGATTCAAGGAAGTGCGAATATCTTGTAGGGGAGAGTGTCGGAAGTAGGGCACGAATAAAACCGCTTTTTCTACAAAAAGCGTGTTTAAAACCTCCTAGCGGCTTTTTACTGTTTTAAACAACGCTTTTAATTATGTAAGCATACAAGGGCCATTGATTGGAGGATTACCTTGCTGTCGCCACCTCGCTGTCACCTCCAGGCTTCAGCTGCTTCAGCTACAGCCTACAGGCCTTTTGACATCCCCCATAGCTCAATGCCGCCGCAACGAGGTGGTAGACCAGTCAATCAGACTGTTGCTAACAACTTTCAGCAGATAATCGTATCAGGAAGACGAGATACCGTGCAATGTCTACACTGTCGTCAGCAGATGGTCAAAGAAGCTAGTCGTCAGCAGAGTCATCTGAACCAGTGCAATACACTATTTGAATAGCATCATCGACGGTCAGGTGCTTTTGAAGCTTCCTTTACATGATGAAGGGGTCAATCTGCAGGCTAATTAACCCCTATCAATTTGCTACTATAAATATAAATCACCCCTGTGTTTTAAACCTTCTTCAAGAAGCGTGTTTAAAACATGCTTTGAGCTAGCCTAAAAAAGTTAGTCAAAAAACATGTTTTAAACATATTCGTGCCCTAGTCGGAAGTCCTTAGATTCACAAGTGGGAGGCTAGGAGAGTAAGGATGGAGTACTAAATGCTTGTCGTCCATGTGGCTTTTGCAAGATTCGCGAGTCTTCTTGAGTTTTTCCAATATTTAGAATAAGAATTTGAAACAAATTCATCGATACGGTCCCGTACATGCGTCGGCGGTTTGCAGCTTGCACTGTAAATCTTTGTGATGAAAGGACGCATACTCTCAAGAGCTGATGAAGGTCCAGTCAATTATAGGTGGAAATCCGAATCCGGACAGTGAAAAGACCCGTCACACTCGAGAGTGGATAAAACAATCTTTCCCACTTCACAGTTAATAGTCTGTCTGTATATGTAGCTCCTGCCTCACCCTTCCAATCCCACAGATCTCAGCTCACACAATCCAATTTTCAACCCATATTCGATTAAATTATCATCTTTACGCCTTTCCAAACATACCTAACTTTCCATCCCACAAACCCGGTCGACCCTAAGTATACCTTTCACTTACGCAAACAACTTCTCAACCTCGAATATTCTTGCTTTCGGCGTCCCCACTGTCAAAATCCTCGGCTCCATTATTGCCTAGCTCCATACTACCGCCTCGTCCATTTTCAATAATCTCGGCTGCCTATGGCCGCCAATATGGGAAATGTACTCAGTGGCTCTTCAGAAGACGACGGGGATGTTAATCGTTCTGGTGGTAGCGGTAATTGTTGCGGATCTGCAGGCGGATTTCAGTGCAATGATGGTGGTTGTGGTACTGAATTCGGTCTTGGTGATTGCTGTTGTACATGTTGTGGTGAATTTTTTGGTGCACTGTGTGGTGCCATTTGTGGTGGTTGCTGATTTTGAGAATTTGTCAATCATGGAACCTGGGGGACACTTTCGAGGCGCAAGGAATTGTACAGGAAGGCACTACCAAGCGGTCGAGATCTGCTGGAGCTGGTAGAAGAATATCAGAGAAAATCCAAACTGAGCTTTGCTATATTTGAACCCATCTCGGGATATCCGAGACGGAGATTCATCGAGTTGACTTCGAAATGTAATAGGCCAAAGTACGTTCGGGTCGGTAACGAGGGGATGAAGTGTCAGTAACGCGTGAGATGTCGAGTCTGTCATTAAACTGAATGGTTGAACTGGCGTTGTAGTCTCTGCGTCCTATAAAAGGTCTTTAACCGTCGAGGTGTTCTAATCCAGTACCTCGCGTCGACAAGAGCAACGATTGGGAGATTTGGGATGTAGCAGCAGCACTCACGTCTAAACAGGCGAGCTAAACTCCGCCTGTCATAAGTCGGCGACTCTCATGACTCATTCCTCTCCAGCTCTTATCGAATTTCTCACCCTCCTATACTGTCCATTCACATACACTCCCCCCAAAATTTTCTTCTCCCCCGTATACTCGACCGCCTCCAGCACTCTTCCGACAACCAAAACATGATCACCCACCTCCACATTTTTGTCTCTCTCCCAGGCGCACCTCATCCACCATACCGAACCGCCTGCAAGACCCATCTTCAGCTTTCCGTTCTTCCCTACGTATCTCTCCCACTCGCCGTCCACAAACGCCTTTGCGACTGTAAAGTCCCATATGGCGCTGGCGGTGAAAGTACCGGAACTGCTGATGGCGCTATAGGTGGAGCTGGGGAGTTTGATATTGAAGGAGACGTAGGGGGTTGGGTGGAGGGTTATGGTGTTAAAGGAAGAGACTAGGAGGCCAGCTGGGGTGTCAGGAGAGGAGAGAGAAGTAGAGAGGATGATAGTTATGGGATGGGGAATGGAGCGCATGAGGGTCCGGACGGTGGTGGCTAGTGGGGAATGGTGGGAGTGATCTGGACCTGGTTAGATGCTGGTTAGAGGGTAGGCATCAGTGGGTAAAATAACGAACCATTGTTTAAAGGGCTGGAGCTGTTGTGTGACTTCAATTGATGATGTTGGCTGAACGCTCTGCATGGGGAAGAATGCGCGGCGTGAGGGATCGCCAGACGCAAAGCGCAAAAGAGACCGTATGGTGGGATCATGAGGGGGGTTTATGAGACCATTCATGGCGTTGAATATTTCATAGCGTATTTAAAGAGCTTGTTTGCCAATCGAAAGTCGTGAATTGCGTCAATCGACCTTCGGACGATTGTGAGGTCGAAATGACGAATGTCCGGCAGAAAAATTAGCGTATGCAGAAAGGTATCGAATCCTTGGCATCGCAATTGTCGCGCCCCCCCCCAAATTTACTATTGAATTCAGACATTCTTGACATTCTCAAACCTTTCGCTCTATTGGAAAAATCAATAGAAAAATCAATCAAACAGGTAAATTTGAAGCTGTTTTCAAAAACACTTACTGACCTGTCAAATAGCTATGCCTCGCTCACTGAATCCATCCATTCGCTCCAAAATAGTACGCCTTCTACTACTACACTGACGCCCCCTAGCTATCGCCGAAGAGGTTCACTGTCATTTTGATACCGTTTATAATATACAAGAGAACCTGTTTATATATCATTCGCCGTGCAGGCCTCAGTTTCGACCCAAGGGGGCCCCCCGTAAGGTCTTTCCAGCCGCTGAAGACTCTCTTATTACATATCTAGAGCAACAGTCATGAGTCATGCAGAAAGAGATGATCTGATTTCTATGGAAAGAGTGAGGTTTAAACGTGCATCAATCCACGATATCGAGGATTCTGAAGAGAAGGCGCTGGAGCAATAAAAAGGGACAGCGTGTGAGCATCAGACAGAACGATGAGCTGCGACTAAACTGGATTGCCGATCTGTTGCAGCTGACGGCTGAGCAGCTTGTGTTCATCGATGAGACTTTGTTCAACGAGACTACGGGATGACGTCATCAAGCCTATGCATCAATTGGTGAACCAGCTCGCTATCAAGCCTCTAGAAAGAGAGAGCATTGCTGAAGTGTTCTTCCGGCTTACACGATAGATGGCTATCTATCCTGTACGGATATTCGTGAAGGCTGGTTCAACGGCGAGGCTTTCTTTCGATGACTAGCAGATGAATTGCTATCTCTATGCAGTCCCTTTCCGGCCCCGAAGAGTGTAATCATCATGAATAACGCGAGTATTCATTGCAATCGTTGAATAGAAGAACTCATCATCTCACACGAATGTGAGATGCGTTATCTGCCTCTCTATTCGCCGGATTTCAATCTCATCGAGCTCAGTTTTAGTGTTTTGAAGACGTGGGTCAGACGACATTTCGAGGAGATATGATCCCATTTTGAAGGCACTTTTGGTGAATTTCTTCATTATGCTGTCGAAAGAAGCAGGTGTGATAGGTTTCCGAGACAGCATTTCAAGCATAGCGTCGGAGGTTATATCTTTGAAGCTGATATTAGAGCCTTGGAAAGAGATCTTGAAGCTGGTACTATAGATTTTGATTAGTAGTGTCTGAACAGCTTCAATTTCACCTCTTTGAATGCAATAACAGATGGTTGAGAGGTTGAAATGTCGAAAGGTCTATACAAATTTAGGGGGGGGCGCGACAATTGCGATGCCAAGGATTCGATACCTTTCTGCATACGCTAAAAGCTGTCCTATCCCAAAGGCCCCGAAGCACAACCCTCCCTAGAACAACCATCAACAAGTCCAACCACAACCACAACCACAACCACAACCACAACCACAACCAACAATGTCCCTCGCCACCCCCATCCGCCCCCTCCTCCACCCCTCCCGCATCCCCCCCTCCAACTTCCACATCCACATCCACCGCCCCCAAACCCGCCACGCCTCCCTCCTCCGCCGCCCCAAACGCCCCTACACCTTCACCCAACTCATCACCCTCTCGGACGGCAGCACCTACACGCACCGCACCACCTCCCCGACACCCGTCTACGCCAGCACCAAAGACACGCGCAGCAGCCCGCTCTGGAACCCGTCATCGCAGAAACTGCTCAACGTCGAAGCGGACGAAGCGGGGCGGTTGAGGGCGTTTAGGGAGAAGTTTGGGCGGGGTTGGGATGTCGAGCGGATGGAGGATGGGGGGGAGGAGGGGGCGGATGGAGGAGAGGGGAGGGAGGATAATCTGATGGATTTGATTAGTGGGTTTGGGCAGGAGGCGGAGGTGGAGGGGACGGCGAAGGGGGTTAGGGAGGAGAAGGAGAGGAGTGGGAAGGGGAAGGGTGGGGAGAGGTGATGAGGGGGAATGTTTGGAGGTTGTGTCGGGGTGAGATGGATCATACTGGGCTTCGAGGTGCGACTCAGCCGGTTGGTTTGGGAGCTGTCTGGTCACTACGAAGGGCACATCGGCACCTGTGTTTGTCTCGCTTACAGTCGATCGTGAACGCTAGATCAAGGCTGCAAGACGAGGTTCTATTAGTCTGTACAGCATCATGAACACCCTTTGCGAAGTCGGAGAGAACCGGATATCTCAGTTCATTATCCGCTTCATTCTTAAGATAGCCATACCAAAATGGCCTTCGAAGCCAAGAAGCTTTACCGTCCAGAAATACAAAACGCCGCGCTGAAGCATGCACGCTCTTCAAGGTTTTTCTCAAGATACCTCCCCGCTGCAAATGTAATATTGGAACTATACAAACTCAACGTTGTTGCCGCCTCTGGCCTCACGTGCTTGCTTGGCCTGCGCTCTCTCTGCCCTCCGCCTCCGCCGATTGTTCGCGTAGTCACTCGTCTCTGTATTCGTCCCATCGTACGTCCCGGGGCTACCCACACTACTTGGTCCTGGCCGTGGTCCCCCAGATCCTGTGGGTATAGGCGGAGGAGGCGGGTAACTATTCCCTTGGATTGGTGGAGGTTGTGCATAAGGGTTTCCTTGAGGAGGAGGCGGTAAGGGAACAGAAAGATTTTGTGCTTTGGCTGCAGCAAGTCTGTCATGCTCTATCCTCATCGCCGCTGCTTGTTCCTGTTCTCGAGCTTCGGTGCGGCGCCACCGGTCACCACCGCCATCTGTTCCGCTTAGCGAACTCCCACTACGCCGGCGGCCGCCCCGTCTGTCGCGTGATTTTCGACGTGCTTCTCGCTGAGCAGCAGCTTCTTCTTCGGGTAGACGCCTAAGTGTGACATGACGGCCATCGCTATGCATCTTGACCTTGACGCTAACAGGCTGCGATGCTGGACTGCCTTCGCCTGCACTGTCATGATGACGGTCACGACGGCTCGAACTGGCCTCAGCGGCAGCAACGCCAGCTGCTGCACCTGCAGCCGCGGCAGCAGCAGCAGCTCTACCAGAGTGCCGGCGATGCTGCCGCCCACCAGCTGAAACCCACGCTTCTGAGCCAGATGATTCTGGGTGAAACAACCCTTGTGGATCTGGAGGGATGGGTGGCATATTAACGGGTGCGGTAGGTGGTGGATTATTAGCACCTAATGGTGGACGTGGGGCTAGCGCACCAGTGGCAGTAGGAGGATAAGCACCAGCTGGGAATGGCGGAGGAAGGCCGCTATCGTGACGAGGATGGTTATCGTCTGTCGTTGAAGAGATGTCAGTGGTTGCCGTGCGTGAGCCTCGGCGACCGCTCCGACGTGGAAAGCCGTCACCGGTAAGGCGTTGATCGTTGGCTCGTCTTCGACGCTCTTCTTCGAGCTCTCTCTCTTGTCGCTCCTGTTCTTTTCGATCACGCCGCTTTTTGAGTATATTGCGTACCAAGCCGAAGGCGCCTAACCCGGCAACTGTATCTCTTAAGCCATGGCCTTTCCGATTTCCTTCTTCTTCACTTAGAAAGCTGCTGGAAGTGAGATCGCTTTCACTTCGCCGGTGGTGCAATGGTTGATTGAGAGGATGGTGGCCGCTTGGTAAAGGTCGGCCATTGTCGACCCTATCCAAGGGATTTGGGCGAATAGGGGTAGCTCCTCCTGGGGGAGGTCCGTATTCACCATCGTCACTGTCTCTATCCCGATTCTTTCTTCTATCTAGAAGGCTCTTTGCCAATCCTGCGGCACCCACGACTGCTGCAATCTTCAGTAGTCTATCTGTCCATGAACTATCTCCCTCGTGATCCCGTCCATGACGGGAGTACTTCTCTTCCTCGACGTAAGCTCCTGAATGTCTTCGAGAGCCAATAACCTCGGGACGACCTGGGCTACTTGATCGGGTTCTGAACCGGTTTGCCAGCGCTGCTAAACCTACCCCGGCCGCACCTGCTTTGACTAAGCCTCCTATACCGCCGTGACGTCGGCGTTCTTCCACAGCGCTTCCGGGGCCATAACTGTACCGACTATCGTAGTCACTACCACCACGCTGATCTTGGCGGTAACTCAAGATGAAGTAGAGGACGACAAGGATAAAGACTGCCAAGGCGTATAATACAAATAAAGCCTTCGGAGATCCGTAGAGGGTAAGTCCTAAAGGAATCTGTACAAGTCCTAGAAGTGCAATGGCGCGGCCGAGCCAGTGATGCAGCTTTGTACCTGTTAGCCATAGCCTTCATGATCTCACTACAGGAATTTTACCATTGCCTTGATTGGCTCCGACAGACTCCTGTGTTTCTTTTGCCTGCTATGAACCCACCATCCACCGATGAATTGTACCAAAACCAGAACGTAGATTGCCAATCCGATGCCATGATGAGGGTTGGTTAAGCTCCTGCTAGGTCCTACCGCAAACCAACCGAGAACAAAGATAACCGTCGTCAAAAGAATCGTCAGGATTTGTAGCCAAACATGCACCCTCACAGATAACCGCAGATTTGGGCCAAACCGTTGGATAAGGATTGCTGAAGGTACGATGAGAAGGAATGTGATTGCGGCGATGACGCCGTGACCGCGGATTAGGATGTGATATTGAGGTAGCTCTGCGAACCGATTGCCCATGCCTACATGATATCAGTACATACATACTAAAACCACAGGAATGCGGCTTACCGTTGTATCGCATTGTGGCAAAGTTCAACCCTGCCAGATTGGGAAGTAGGAATGTGTTTCGTTGCGTATCCCATGTCCCGTCTCCCACATACATTGTATTCGATGAATATGTACTACTCCCGGCGGGAGTAAGTCCTGTAGCCATAACTGAGAAATCCTCGCCCAGAGTGTTCTTAACCAGAAGTTTCAAATCAGAGTTCTGCCTTACTTAGGAGATATTCAGATCTCCAGTCTCTTGAGATGCTTCATGCGACAGCTCACAGTTCTGCTAGATATGAGAGAAGGTGGAATAGGTTGGTAACCTGTCCGTTGGTCGTTAGATCCTCGCTGGTTGCGTACTGTATATTGCTGGATCCTAATAGCAAACTGTTTGTGGTACAAGGAGAACCCGCAAGTTGTGTTGGACAGCACTGGTCCAGTAGCCAGATATCAATAATGATAGCCTTCGTACCTGGTATCTTCGTACATAAAATTCCAATTTCTTGATATCTTGACTCGCAATCCAGAACCCAGCTGGTGGTGGGGTCCCAATTTCCATGTTGATTTCTCAGGTAGCATAGGGTAACGGCTAGCGGCATGTCCAATCATTGTTCCGATAGATCTACTTTATTCTAATCCCGAACCACGACTCGACCAAATCACTTCCATGGCACGCATGGGTACAGTCAGTTATGCAGCTGTATTTTCTACTATCAAATGCACGCCAGCATCTCGTGAATTCCCATTAGAAGTCAGATGTACGCTACATAACACGCAATACCTTCTATACTCCCATTCCTGCCCGCCCTATCATATCTGCCTATGCTCTCAATCAAAGATGAAAGGACCAGAACGAATTGGGGGCTTCATATGATTGCGCTTTTCCGAGAAAATCCCGGTCTGTAGGTTGACACAGGAATCATTTTCATCAAAGTAAAATGGTCGAGGAAAAGGCAGTAGATCTCAAAGATGTCTGGAAAACATCCGTAATACTGTAGCCCAATCAAATATCGCCATCAGGATTAGTCCTGGGACACAATTTCGAGTGACGACAGCGAGCGAGAGATCATCCCATGTTGCTTGTTTTGTATGACGGTCAAGAAAGTACCATCGACCCCCCTCCGATGGCTCCATTTCCCATCCTTTAGGAAATGGGCCAAGATGTGGATCTGTGCCTTCAACTCTCGTTGAACCACTGCCCTCTAACTACCGTCGGCGTGAATCGACACAAGTGTTTCTCTGCGTGTTGCGATCCACCAATATACCTGGTGCTGTTCCCATCCGGCTGGATAGCCCGTTGGAGCTTGTTTATAGGACTTCCAACTCACTACGGTCAGGAGATAGTCTTGTCCAGGTGGTGATTATGGCGTTGTCATCAACGTCGTATGTCTGTCCTGTTGCGCTCTGCTGAGATTCTCCGCCCACTGGTAACCCCGCGCGACCTTTGATCGGGGAGCAGAGATCTTGAGGTATGGCAGAGCTCGGCACTTGTACGGAGTATTAATGTTGTCAATGGCTATGATGAGTGGAAAATTCTTTCGAAATTGTGAATTTGAAGACGGCTGCAGTCTAAGACCTCAGATCGCGGACTCGCCTAAGTTAGCTGGAGGGCAAGTTGAGGCTATTCTACCGATTACAGTAGCCCAGAGGACCCATCCCCCCCAAGGTTACCCGGCTTCCATGTGAGGTATATATTCTGCAGTCTCCTCCTATCTTATTCGAACTTTATACTTACCTTGTGAAAATTCCTGTGCTCAAGAAGACGGGCAATTATGACTCGAGCCCTGCATTGCACAGCGCGGAGGCAAGCGTCATTGAGTGGCCTTCGGGTCCCTCATTCGCGCAATTTTTGATGGTCTACCTTTACCCTAAAAGGCCCTGTTTTCACCAGTGTTGTTACTTGATGCGACGCACTGGAGAAGACTCTTGGCTACGATTGATCCATTATATATCCTTATAACCATTATGGCTATTCCATACCTTCTCGCAGTAGACAATTGTTGTAATAGGCTGCGAGTTTCTCCAGTATAGATTGGTTCAACAATACACGAGGCACAGATGTACAACGTAATCCCGCTTGCTGTTGCACAGAAAGTATGTCTAGCTTCGTTGAAGGTACTTACTTCTTTGTGCCGACATGGTGTGTTTCGGGACACAAATCTTCGTATTTTCGTATCTTCGTATTTTCGTACAAAGCTGAGCCGTAGCCTTGAAACGAAGATATGCAAGTAACACGGACAGCAGCCGCATCGCATTCTGCTGAAAGCCTGAAGGGGCTTTGGTTGTGACCGTCCGAACGAATCAAGGATGAGAAAGCTAAGGTAGTTAGTTACGACTTGGTGACAGATAGCAAGGTTTGGTCGCCGCTGTGATTGTGAATTGGCGCAGAACTCACTCGTGTTCTACATACTACTGTGTATGAGAGTACAGGCAGTACTGGTCCAGTGTTCGGGGGAGCTACTGCATGGACCCTGGCCTGGAGTCACGGGAGTCCAGCTCATCCCGCCACTTTCCCAGACTCGAATTAGCGGCCATCTCAGTCACAACCAGTCAGTGCTCGCCATCACCCACCTCCCTTCCCGAGAGGACCCCTCCAGTCTTCCACCCCCCCAGGAGCAATCACGGGCATGTGCAGCTCAGCGGTTATTCTGCAGCTCGAGTCCGCTATTGGCGCTCGACCCAAAAAGCTCCAATGACCCATGGGGTTTCTTACTGCAGGTCGCAAAAGAGGTGTTGGACCGTTCTCCTCCTCACCTCTCCGTGTCCGTCTCAGCCCGTCAGCCTTTCGACGACGACAAATATCGCAGGACATCATCGCTGTCCCGTGGATCGACGTCTGAGAGCGGTGCCATATCAGTAATCCGAGGTCTTCACCGCTAACATGAGGATACCGTCATGCTTCCATGCCATCCCACGGCAATGGCGAACTCCAAAAACCCTCATCGGTTTCTTTGTCCTCGAGCTGGCCCTCACCGTCGCTGCTCTTGCCCTCTATGGCATCGCAGCACCAGATCTGTATCGCACCAAGTTATGGCAGGAAGGGTCGAACCACGGATGGAACAGCAACCCGAATCAGTTGGTCTATGCCGCCGCGAACTACAGACCGGTAGTGGCGCCTCTGCCATGGAGTCAATTGTACGTCTCGATCATACTCGATTCCTAGGTCGTAGGAAATTGACCCCAATTGCGCAGCATCACGAACTACAACGTCGTCATCTCCGTGCTCTCCCTTTTCATCGCTCTCTGCAAGATGATCATGTACATTACTCACACCTTCCCTCCGCTCCTCTCGCTCCTGATCCACCTCGCTCTCTGCGCCCTCTATGCCGTCAGTATCCACGCCCAAGCGGCACCCGACATGAGCAGCAAAACCCACCCCCAGCCCGGAGCGCCATGGTACATCACCAAGTCTTGCGGACCACCAGTTGCGGCAAATCTGAAAGGATACTGCATGCAGGCCAAGGGCGCTTTCTCCGTGACGGTCCTTCTATGGTATTTCCTCCATCTCCCCGTTACCCTCATCCACAGTCTCTAACAACCGCCACCACAGCACCCTCTTCCTAATCTACACGCTCCTCTCCCTCTTCTCCCTCATCCCCACCCGCGCCTCCCGCTCCCGTTTCCCCCACCACTCCAAACTCCCCTCCACCGACCTGGAATCCTCCCCCCCGCAACAACCATGGGAAATGAGCGAAGTGCCCCGCACGCCCGGCACCACGGGCGGAATGAAAAGCCCCGCGACGCCCAGGACCATGGCGTTTAATACGCTTTCGGGGAAAGGGAAGGCCAAGGCGAGTCCGATCACGCAGGCGAGGCAGGCGCAGGGGGTCCAATTGAGGCATCATATTAGTATGGGCGAGGAGGTTTATCAGGGGCCGTCGGGGGGGAGGTGAGTCGTGGGGTGGGGCTGAAAGTGAGGAGGTGGGGTGGGGATGTTTGGGGAGTATGGGGGGATAATGGGGTGGTACGGAGTTTGGGGGATTGGGTGGTGAAGGTTGGATGCGGATCTTATCATCGGATCCGGAAAGCCGGGTTGTATTCTCTCTTAATGTCCCTTCTTGTCTTTCTCAAGCCGGATAGATACCAGTTTTTATCAATCTAAAAAATTCCACATCTTCTCACCCCCTACCCATATCATCCCCCCCCCCCTCTTCCTTCCAAACCTTCCTTCCAAACCTTCAACGACTCAAGCAAACCCTTCCAACCCACCGGCAACCCAACCCAACCGCTCCGCACAAAAAAGTACCTTTCGCACCTCCTCTCTACTGCCCGATCCCATTCCCGCACAAGCGCAAGCGCCAGCCATCCAACCATCCACCCTGCCCTGCCCTACCGTCCCGGTCTCGTTTCCTTCTCACCTCCATCCCGCCTCTGCCTCTCCGTCTCCGCCTCTCCGCCTCTCCGCCTCTCCGCCTCTTCGTTTTTCGTTCTAGATCCTCAACCCGAATCTTAAAAAAATATATAAAAATTAAAATAAAAAAAGGGGGGGTTGGGTATAGGGGTTACGAGTATGTGTGAGGTTCGTGAGAATGGGTTTTTGGGGGGTTTTTTTTGTTGAAGGGGGGGGAAAGGGGAGTTTGTGGCTGTGGCTGGGGGGGGAGGTTTGGGATGGGGTGGGGTGGGGATGGGGGGGGGAAAGGGGGATGGGATGGGGTGGGGATGGGGATGGGGGGGGGAAAGGGGGATGGGATGGGATGGGGATGGGGATGGGGATGGGATGGGATGGGATGGGGATGGGGGGATGGGGATGGGGGGATGGGGATGGGGATGGGATGGAATAGGATAGGGGTGAGACGGGATGGGATGGGGATGGGGATGGGGATGGGGATGGGGATGGGGATGGGATGGGGATGGGGATGGGATGGGGATGAGATAGGATAGGATAGGATGGGATGGGATAGGATAGAGATAGGGGGTGAAAATATATATTGCACAACATGCCCAAAACCAAACAAAACCCCCACGAGCAGGGAAAAAGAAACAAAAAAGAAACCGTCGTTGACAGTAACTATAACGCGTCTCCTTGCTTGCGATATACCCTGCAGGATCCAGCGGGCCCGAATGCCAGATGGCTGTTTATGAGCGTATAAAAGCCTTCTCGTCCTCCGACTCCGGACCTTATGCCATTGCATTGCCAAAGCACGAGGGGGATATGCGCTCGCACGAACCGTAAATACGCCACCACTGTAATAACAGCAACTTTCAAAGCCTACACATATCATCCACCTCCACCCCGCCCTCCTCATCCAACCCTCCTAGTCCTCCACCACCCTCCCCATTCCCGTCCCCATCCCCGGGCTCTTCCCTCTCCGACTCGGACTCCCCCTTCGACTTCTCTTTCCCCCACCACCGTCCCCAACCCCCACCATCCCAACCAACCAATCTTTACTCTCCGTCCTGCCCACCAACCCGCTCCTGCTCATCGGGTTCAAGCCGATGCCCAGTCCAATACCTT
>JAABUS010001353.1_pt1 | contig 54169 bp, 46 predicted proteins | sample 5560161 | NCBI WGS metagenome assembly JAABUS01 (sample SAMN10711885, study PRJNA513376) | rock metagenome | isolation source: Antarctica rocks | place: Antarctica: Victoria Land, Trio Nunatak nord | collected 2016-01-04 | reverse complement strand
ATCGACCCGTGCAACGAACTGCTGTGCCGCCTCTTCGGTAAGCGGCCGCTTGCTGATGATGAGCATCGGATAAAAGGCCGGACTTCCGGTGGCCGCCTCAGCAGGATTGAAGAGCACTGCCAGGTGACGGACCGCGGCGATATCGCTCGACTCGGAGCGACGCACCGCGGCGGCGGCGGTCATAAACGCCCGCGTCAGCGTCGCATCGTCGTACAGACGAATGGCCGCAACGCCGTTGTCCGAGAGGTGGTTGTAGACAGCGGCGAACGCCTCGTCGGTGAAAAGATAGTTCTCCGTCAGCGCGTACCCGCTTTGCGAGCTTGCAAGGGAGACGACGAGTGATAGATCGATCACGTCATATCGGCTCGGGTCACGATCGAGAAATGATCGCCCCTCCTGGGTCACGACCCGGACATCTGGTCGATCGTACAGGTATCCGTCATAGTCGCCGTCGGCGCGCACGGCGGCAACGACACCAGGACTCACCTCGACCGCCGTGACGTCCTTGACGCCGTCCAGAAGCGCGTAAAGCACGCCGATACCGCCTCCGCTGCCAATGACGAGTGCTCGGTTCGCCCTGACGAGGCGGTAAGGGAAGGCGCCAAGCTCCGTCTGGCGCTTGGTTGCCTCATTTTGGTCTGACGGAACGTGTGGCAGGGGCGATCCCGCGGCACCGTCCACGAAGACGAGTCGTTCAAGTGGATTGCTTGGGGTCCGCACGACATCAACCCGCGAAAAAGGGTCCCACGAGCTGCGCTCAACGCTGGCCCGCCCATGATTGAGCCAGCTCGCCAGCGGTTTGCCGGCAGCCAGCCGTCCGAGGTCGACATCGATCGGCTGCAGGAGGGCATTGACAACAAACAGCGCCACCGTTGTCGCCGCAAGGAGACCCCGCCCGATCGTTCCAGCGGCATGGTGCCGTCCAAGCGTCCAGGCGGCGAGCCCGTACAACGCGGCCGCACCAAAGGCGGCCGAGATCCCGCCGAGGTAGAGCAACCCAAACACGACCACTGTTCCAAGAGCCGCCCCGCAGAGATCGGCAGCATAGATGCGGCTGCTCTCCCCCGGCCGTGCGACAAAGAGCAGCGGCATGGCGACGCCTGCCGCCAGAAACGGGAGCATCGCCACCCCGCCGTGCCAGAGCGACGACCCGGCGGGCAGGAGCCGAGTGGAAAGCATGACCACACTCACGGTGGCGAGTGCCGCGATCCCGGCCGCGTGAGCAGCCCACTCCTCGGCTCGCGCGGACCGATTCGGGAGGACAGCCGCCACGATCGCTCCGAGCCCGAGCCCGAGCAGGGCGATCGCAAGAACAAGGAAGACATAGTTGTAGAAGAGAAGCACCGAGAAGAGACGGGTCAGACTGATCTCAAGAACGATTGTTGCCCCTCCAAGCAGGGCAGCCGCAGCGAAGATGTGGCCATTCAGGACCGTGTTGGAGTGCCTCTCCCGAATGGACGTTTTGTGGTCCTGGAACCCCTGCATGCGTCAGGACCGGTCCTTCCCGGCATCGAAGATTCCCTTCAATCGTGGATCGAGGGCGTCGCGCAAGCCATCGCCAAGAAAATTGAACCCCATCACCGTCAAGACGATCGCCATGCCGGGGAAGAAGCCCATCCACCACGCATCCTGCATATAGTCACGTCCCTCGCTCAGCATCCGTCCCCAGCTCGGGTCTGGTGGGGGGGTGCCAAGACCCAGGAAGGAGAGCGCCGCTTCGGCGAGGATCGCGAAGGCGAGACTCAGGGTCGTCTCCACAATGATTGGCGCCAAGATGTTGGGGAGGATGTGGCGACCAATGATCCGAGCGGGTCGGGCACCGACGGCCCGCGCGGCCTCAACAAAGACCTCTCCGCGGATCGCCATTGCGGCGCCGCGCGTGATGCGAGCGAAGATCGGCGTGTAGACGATGCCGAGCGCAATCATCGCATTCGTCACACTGGGACCCAGGACGGCAACGATCGCGATCGCGAGAAGAATCCCGGGAAAAGCGAACATGACATCGGTGATTCGCATGATGATCTCGTCGGTCCAGCTGCCGACGTAACCACTGATGGCTCCCAGAATCGTTCCCACGGTAGCCGAGATACCGACCGCGATCAGACCGACTTTGAGTGATACCCGGGCCCCGTAAAGGATGCGGCTGAGGACATCACGGCCACGATCGTCCGTGCCAAATGGGTGGGAAAGACTGGGCGCCTGGGTACGGATCCGAACATTGAGATCGTTCGGGTCGTACGCCGCGATGGTTGGGCCAAAGATCGCGATGATAACCAGCACCGTAATGATCACCAATCCAACCAGTGCCAGCTTGCTCCGCCAGATCACGCGCCAGATGCCGGCCGCCCATTCGCGTGGTCCGGGCGTGAGAGAGACCTGGTCGCGAAGGGGATTGGCGACGGTCGTGCTTGCCTGGGACATCAGTACTCAATCCTTGGATCGAGGTAGGCGTACAGAATGTCGACAATGAGGTTGATAAGGACAAAGGTGAGAGCGACAGCGAGGACGGCGCCCTGGACCATCGGGTAGTCCCGGCGGTAGATAGCATCCAGTGCGAGCCGGCCGACGCCGGGCCAGGCAAAGATCACCTCAACCACGACGACTCCCCCGAGCATGAACGCGAACTGAAGCCCAATCACGGTCACCGTCGGAATAAGGGCATTCTTCAGGGTGTGCACCATGATCACGTTTCGATTCATGACGCCCTTCGCCCGCGCGGTGCGGATGAAGTCCTGATGCATCACCTCAAGCATGGACGAACGAAGAAAACGCGTCAGGACCGCCGCGTTGATAAGTCCGACCGTTATTGCGGGTAAGACCAGATGCTTAAACCACTCCAGGACATTGTCTCCAAGGGGGACATATCCGGAAGGTGGCAGGCCGCCGACGTGGAGAGAGAAGATGAGAATCAACATGATCCCGAGCCAGAATTCGGGGATCGCCACGCCAAGCTGGGTGAAGATCATCGCCGCATAGTCGAACCGGGTGTATGGCCGAGTCCCTGAGATGATCCCCATGGGAACCGCAATCAGCAGCGAAATGAGAAATGCCGCAACCGTGAGCGTGAGCGTCGCTGGCATCCGTCCGAGGACCGCGTGCACGACGCCTTCCCCAGTCAGGTAACTCTGTCCCATATCTCCCTGGAGCAGATGCCCCAACCAGTCGACATATTGAACCGGGAGGGGACGATCTAACCCGAGCTGCTGGTGAATCTGAGCGACCTTCTCGTCGTTTGCTTGGAGGCCAAGCATCACCCGCGCCGGATCACCCGGCACGAGATGAATCAGCAAAAAGACGACCACTGAGATACCGAGGCAGACGGGGATCACGAAGAGGACCCGACGGAGGATGAATCTGAGCACGATATTCCCCAGCGCGCACCAAGAAATTGGGTTAAGGTCGGCGCGCGTCCCTAACCGATCGGGCGTTCTCGCGTCTCAGGCAAACCGTCCCGTGTACGGCGCGGTCAGCTGGCAGAGGATGAACGCGCAGATCATGGAAGGCAGCCGCCCCGACGGGTCCGGCACCAAAGGGGTGCCGGACCGCCAGAGAGTCGACCTACTTATCGAGCCAGGCGTTCTTCAGGACGATCGCTGAGTCAGGGCGCACAACGTACCCCTTCACATACGGTTGCCAGGCGTTGACAGGTGCCGTGGTATAGAGATACGCGTACGGCAAATCATCGACCACAATCTGTTGAATCTGGTCGTAGATGGCCTTGCGCTTGGTTGGATCGAGTTCTTGGCGCCCCTGGTCGAGGAGCTGATCGAGCTTCGGGTTGCTGTAACCAGTGAAGTTGAAGATTTGCTTCGTGTATTGCTGGGCGTAGAACCAGTCATCCGGGTCGACGAGGCCAATCCACCCACAGATGTACATGTCGTAGTTGCCGTGGCCTTCTTCGTCCAGCCAGGTGCTCCACTCAAGCGGCCGAAGCGTGATATCGATCCCGACATCCTGCAGCTGCGACTGAACCGCTTCACCGGCCCGGACCGTTTCGGCATAGTCCTTTGCCGGCATAATTTCGGCCTTGAAGCCGTCGCCGACACCGGCTTCGGCCAGGAGTGATTTTGCCTTGTCGATATCGCGCGTGTACGGCGCATAGTCCGATCGCCAGAAGTTGCCTTCCGGGATCGCGCTTTGGGACGGCACAGCCAGATCGTAGGCGGCGATGGCCGCCACTTCCTCCCGGTCTAGCGCGTAGGAGATGGCCTGGCGGACCCGCTTATCGTCGAATGGTTTGCGTTTCATGTTGAAGCCGATGTACTCGTACGACGTACCGGCCACTTGCTGGACGACGAGGTCCTTCGATTCCATCAACTTGTTGGCGTCCTTGGCCGGCACGCCATCGCTCCAATCGACATTGCCGGTTTCGAGGTTGGTTTGCTTGACCGTCTCGTCCGGGATCGACTTGAAGATGACCTGGTCGAGATAGGGAAGACCCTCCTCCCAGTAGTTCTCGTTGCGGGCAATGGTGAGGTGATCGGCCGGAACGAACTCCACGAATGTGAAGGGACCGGTTCCATCCGGTTTCTGCCCGATCGTTCCGGCGTCGACATCCTCCTTCGGCACGATCGCCGTCCCCGATGATGCCAGCTTGGTGAGCAGCGGCGCGTAGATTTTCTTGGTCGAGATCACCACCGTGGACGCATCGGGGGCTTGAATTTTGTCGATGGGATCGAACAGGTAGGCCCAACCCGATTTGGTATCGGGATTGCGGATTCGCTCGTAGGAATAGACGACATCGGCCGACGTCAGCACCCGGCCGTTATGGAACTTTACCCCCTGACGGACTTTGAAGGTATAGGTCAGCTTGTCAGCGGAGACCGTCCAACTCTCGGCGATTTCCGGAACGATCTGAAGATTGTCATCGAGTCCGACCAGCTGGTTGTAAACGTTTTCCAGTACCTCAAATGTCGAATAGGCTGACGACAGGTGCGGATCCAGGTTGACCGGGTCCGCGCCGATCGCCGCGGTCAACGTGCCTCCGCGCTTGGGCTCACCCTGAGCCATGGCGGGTCTCGGACCGAACGAGCCCACCAACGACATCGCGATAATGGCGCACAGGAGGATTGTCGTGCCGAGCGTCACTCCTCGGCTCCCGATGTCCACCCTCGTTGCACGAACCTGCCGCCATGTTTGCGCAATCGACGACTTGTCATCACCAAGCACCGGTACCCCTCCTCACGCGTGTCGATCGCCCATACCGACGCATTGTTCCCACATCACCGTTCTTCAACAGGGAAAGCATCAGCCACTGGCACGTCCTCCAGAGGTAAACGATGGAATCGTCCACGGGCGAACGTCCCGGATTCTATCGCATGCCCTAAGCGGTAGCAATGGCCACGTGTCGACTCTTCCGACCCATCAGCGGCGGGGACAGGCCCGGTCAATCGATGACAACCACGGGCCGTGCTGCGGCCCGAGAATGATTGTCCAGCTCGTGGCTCGTCACGACGACACCGATCCTCCTGAAACGGTAGGCGTTTGGTATTCACGGTGTATGGCGAGCATCGGCGGCACGCTGGAACTACATCACTGGCGTGCCGGTCACCACGTTTGACAGCATCTGCCGCTGAAGGTGAAATGGTTTAATCGGCCGGCGCGGCAGTGGCGGCGCGCTCTCAGATCATTTTGGTAGGGGAGGGGGCGCGTCACCCCCGTCGGGTGGAGCGGGGCCGGGGCGGTCGAGGGCCATCTCGATGATTTCCAGGGTGAAGCGCTGGCGCCCGACCCACTCGGTGTGCTCGCCAACCACCTGAAAGCCGACCCGGCGATAGGCGGCCAGGGCGCGCGGGTTGTGGCGAAAGACTTCGAGCCGGACGCGGGTGAGACCATGAGTCTCGAACGCTTCCTCGGCGACGAGCCGCGTCGCCTCGGTGCCGTACCCCCGTCCCCAGCGGTCCTTCTCGCCGATCACGATCCGAAACAGCGCGGCACGCACCCCGGGCGCTGGCTCCGTGAAATCGGTCAGCGCCGCGGTGCCGATCAGGCGGTCCGAGCTCGTCTCGTGAATCGCGTAGGCGCGCCCGGCCGCGGAGAGGGGCAGGATGATCGTCTGGAAATACCCGCGCGATTGAACATTGTTGAGCGGTTCTTGATCGTGCCGGAGGAGCCGGGCGATCTCGTCGTCGGCATACCAGCGTTGAAATGCGGCAAGATTGGCTGGAACATGACTCCGCAGTCGCACGGATGGGCCGCTCCGAATCTCGGTGCCCACCGGCGGGGAAGCGTGGTCGGGTGGGGCGCTCGCGCCGCGGTCCTGACTCACGAGCCGCCCCCAGAATCGTCGTGCGATCTTCATCGGCGGCGGAGTATAGCACCGGACCGAACTGCCGGGGTGCTGGTCCTTCGCCATCGCTGACACCTGGCTGTTTGGCCCAGACCGAGATCGGCGCGCCCCGTGCGGAGGAGTGAGCGGTGGATGCGGTTCATGGCGTTGCCAATGTCTATCATCGCTATCTTCTCCCCGACCAGGTGACGCTGGTTTCCGACGTCAATGACCGCGACCGGTTCGTCCGCATCACCCCCGTCGCGGGGGAATCGATCGTTGGGCATGGCTGGCGAACCGTCCTGGCAGGTGGCGCCGACGAGTGGTCCCTGGCCGCGCCGGTCGAGCCCTTCGCGGAGCTGGAGCTGAACGCCGCGATCCAGCGCTTCTGTGTGCTGGTCGCGACCTGGCTCGACGGCAACGAACGGGAGATCGAGCAGATCAGGCAATCGTTCCTGAGCCGCGCCTAACGCGGCGACTGGAGGAGATGAACCGGTCGCGCTGGCGTCACTCTGCTTCGTCCCAGCCGCGCCAGGTGGTCACCTCGGCGATCGGGCGGCGGGACCGGCTCGGCGGTGGCGCGTCCGGGTATCCGACATAGACGAAGCCGAGCAGCGATGCGGTCGGTGACAGGGCCAGGAAGGCTTTGACGGCTGGATCGTACGTCGGATCGCCGGTCCGCCAGATCGCCGCCAGCCCGAGGGAGTGCGCCGCTAGAAGCAAGTTCTGCGTTGCTGCAGCGCCAGCGGTGATCTCCTCGATCTCGACCACCTTTGGACCGATCGCCGGTTCGACCGCGATCGCGATGATGACCGGCGCGCGGAGCGCCTTTGCCGCTGCCCGGGCGGCGGCTTCCCTGGCGGCGGTCAGGTCATCGGCCCGGCGCTCGGCCTGGCTCTGTGCCATCACCTCGCCAAGGGCATGGCGCGCTTCCCCAGCCAGCACGATGAAGCGCCACGGCTCGGTCAGACGATGGTTCGGCGCCCAGGTGGCGGCCTCGATGATCGCCTCGATCATTGCCATTGGTGGACGCTCCGGTCGAACCCGGCCCACGCTGCGCCGGTCCCGGATCGCGTCGAGCACCGCCATGGCCGCCTCGATCTTCGCCGGCGTTTCCTGCTCGATGACCACAGTGCCTCCGCCTGTTGCTGATGCCGCTGGATCGCCGCTCCGCCACCGGCGTGCTGCGATCATCTTGCCCGATCGCCAGTCCGTCGTGCGACCAGTTGTGCTGGACCGGTAGCGCATGGTACCAATCATCCAACACCGGGCATTGCGGATAAGCAAGGCCGTACCCCGCGACCTCCCCGTGGTGACTGATGACCGTCTCGCCGCGAGTACCGCTACCACCGCGCTTCTTCCGCGCGACGGAGCCCAATGAAGGGAGCCGGACCAATGACCCACGAGCGCAATCACGCCAAAAAAGACCTGACTGGGAGCAACCTCTCGCGCGACGATCTGTCAAACGCGAACCTCTCAGAGACGAACCTGAGCCGGGCCAATCTCAAAGAGACGAATCTGCACGGGGCCAATCTGACCAGTGCCACGCTGCGCGACGATAACCTCACCGGCGCCGAGCTGGTCGATGCCTGTCTCAGCGGTGCCGATCTGGAAGGTGCTGATCTGAGGGGGGCCGATTTAACCGGGGCCAACCTGCGGGATGCCCGTCTCCATTCGGCCAACCTCGGCGACGCCAATCTGACCGACGCCGATTTCACCGGAGCCAACCTGGAAGGCGCCAAGCTCGATCGGACCAACCCCGAACGGTCCCGATCGTTCGAGGGAGCACAGATGCGCGGCGTGACCGGCTTGTCCGCCGAGCAGCAGGCCGAATGCGCCGAGAAGTGGGCCGTGACGGATATGCACGACAGCGCCTGATAGGCCTCCATACCGGTACCTGACCGGGTCGGGTGCGCGATGTGAGTGGCGACCGGACAGATGTGGTTGGCAACTGGGCGCACGCCGTGCGCCCCTACCACCTGGGTGGCGATCGTTGGACCCACGGCGTGGCGTGTCACCCGATCCAGGCATCACGCCAGTCCGATCATCCCAACGTCGGGAGGGCCGCACGGCCTGCTCCCCTGTTGCCGGGCCACACCACCACGTGCGTCTCTATCTGGCCGGTCGCGGTTCACCTGGTGCGGGCTCGATGGCAGCGCGGTTGGCCTCGACCGTCTCGCAGGGACGCCTGGCGTGCGCCCTCCGTGCCCGGCCGCGGCCGCACCATCTGCCGGCCGGTAGGAATAGAAGACGGGGGTGCTTCTGTGAACGCGATGACTGGCATCACGGGCGCACGCCGTGCGGCCCTCTCGCGTCGGGCGGCTGGTGTGTCGGCGGCGTCCACGAGAGGGCGACTCGCTCCGCCTGGGGTCGTCGTTGCCGTTTGCGTGATGTTCACCCGACCTTGACCATCTGTTGACATTGATCGCCCCCTGCCTCCCTACCATCTCTTCGTACCGAGCGCATCGGTGCCGCCAGTTGACCGCGTCAAGCGAGCGATCGCCGGTCAGGTGGAGGAGCAGGGTAGGAGGTCGGGAGGACCCAGGATGACCAAGCGATGGATGGCTGGCCGCGGCAGCACCTGGCGGACCGCCGTCGGCGGTGGCCTCGTGGCCGCCACGATGGTGGTGAGCGGTGTGGCGGGCATTGCCGCCCAGGATGCGACGCCGGACGCGATTCAGACCCCCTCCGGGGCGGACGCCACCCCGGAGGGGGTCGCGGGCGCCGCGACCGCGACGGCCCTTCAGGCTGGCTCCCTGACCCAGGCCAGGCCCTATCTCGTGCCGGCGGAGGGATCGTCAGCGACGATCACGCCGATCCTGACCAGCGGAGAGACGGTCGGCGATTACCAGATGGCGGGAGTGCCGGACGGGCTCGGGGCGTACAGGGACGGCGACGAGGTCGTCCTCTACGTCAACCACGAGCTGACGCCGGAAGAAGATGAGAATCTCTCGGCGGCGCGGGTCTCCCGGCTGGTCCTCGATCCCACCACCGGCGCCGTGAAGTCGGGCCGCTATGTCCTTGATGGCACCGAAGGGTACGAGCGTCTCTGCTCCGCATCACTGGCCGGACCCGAGGTCGGCTTCGACCAGCCACTCTTCCTCACCGGCGAAGAAGCGACCGGCGGTCCGAAAGGTGGGCTGGTGCTCGGGATCGATGGTGCCACCGGTAAGGTGACCGAGATGCCCTGGCTGGGTCACTTCGCCCACGAGAACCAGATCGTCGTTCCGGGCTTCCAGAACAAGACTGTCGTGTTGCTGGGCGACGACAACTCGGAGGGTTCCGAGCTCTATCTCTATGAGGCCGACAGCCCGGCGGATGTCCTGGCTGGCAAGGGGCAGCTCTACGTCTTCAAGGGTGACAACGCGACCGGCACCACCGATGTCGCCAAGGGTGCCGAGCTGACCGGCAGCTTCGTGCCGGTCGATCAGGCCTCGAACGTCGATCCCGAGACGCTGCAGAATGCCGTCGATCAGGCCGGCGCCTTCCGCTTCGTGCGGGTCGAAGACGTGACCTACGATCGGACGAACACGACCACCGTCTACTTCGCCGATACCGGCGACAACGCGGAGCCAAATGTCGCGACGCCGACCGATCAGCCCCTGACGGCGAACGGTCGTGTCTACAGCATGACGCTCGACCCGTCCGATCCGACGAAGGTGACCGGTTTCAAGGTCGTCATCGACGGCGATGCCGGGGATGACGTCCGCAACCCAGACAACCTCGATGCGACAGCCTCGACGATCCTGATCCAGGAGGACCTCAACGGCTATAACCGGGCGGAGAACTCCGAGGCGGTCGGCCGCATTCTTGCCTACGACATCGCGTCCGGCAGTGTCACGCCGGTCGCTCAGATCGACCAGTCGGACGACCCGAACCGTCTGGTCGACGCTGGCGATAAGGCCGGATCGTGGGAATCGTCCGGCATCATCGATGTCTCCAGCATCTTTGGCGAGGGAACATTCCTGGTCGACGTTCAGGCCCACAGCTTGAACGTGCCCCAGTTCGGCAAGGAAGACGAGGGCGGGCAGATCCTGCTCCTCAAGACCTCCTAGAACGACCGCTCAGCGGACGCGGTGAACGGTGGCCCCTGTTGCCAGTCGGCGGCAGGGGCCACCTTCTGCCGGGCGCGGTCGAGTGGCGGTCCGCGCCACCGGTGCGGCATGATGGGGCAGGAGCGCGGCATGGTCCCTGCGCGAAGGATGGAACTGGCGAGCGCCGGCGCGATCGAGACGGCTGCTCACCCGCGGCGGACATCGACGAATGGAGTGGGACGATCGTGGTGATCGGTAACGACCTTCAGGAACGACGTGGCGATGGAGACGATCAGCGCGCCCGCAACGTGATTCTCCTGGTTGGTGACGGGATGGGTCAGGCCCATCGCTTTGCCGGTCAGCTCTCCTCAGTTGGACTCCACGAACGCTTGCTGATGGACCGCCTGCCGGTTGCCGGTTTGATGCGGACGACCAGCGCCGACCCGTCAACGTTCGTCACCGACTCGGCCGCTGCCGCGACCGCGATGGCGACCGGCGTCAAGACCGTCAACGGCGCGATCAGTCTCGGACTCGATCGGGTGCCGGTGCCGACGGTGCTGGAGATCGCGAAGTGGGCGGGCAAGTCGGCTGGCCTGGTCACGACCTGCCAGGTGACTGATGCCACGCCGGCCGCATTCGGCGCCCATGTCGCCCAGCGGAGTAACCAGCGGGAGATCGCCCGTCAGTATCTCGAAGAGAGCCGGGTCGACGTGATCCTTGGCGGCGGCGCGGCCTTCTGGCGACCCGAGTTGCCGTTACGTTCCGTGAACGGCACTGCGCCAGGACGGGATGCTGACGATCTCCTTCAACGCGCGCACGATCTCGGCTATGCCGTCGCGACCACGCCCGCTGAGGTCTGGACCGCGGCGGCGACGCACGACCAGGTGCTCGGGCTGCTGGCCGACCAGGAGCTCTTTACCCAGGGCGCGGAGTGGAGCCGCGCCACCTACGATCCGCCGATGTCGCTCGCCGACATGACGCGAACCGCTCTCGCGATGCTCGACCGCAACCCTGAGGGGTTCTTCCTGATGGTCGAAGAAGCCGCGATCGACCGGATGGCGCACCGGAACAACGCCGCGCTCACCCTGCGCGGCGTCCAGGAACTCGACGCCGCGGTCGCCGTCGCGATCACCTTCGCCGAGAACCACCCGGACACCCTCGTCGTCGTCGCGGCCGACCACGAGACCGGCGGGCTGGCGGTGACCGGCCCCGACGATCCCGCTTACCCCTACGAGGTCGACGCGGTTCTCGACGAGGACGCGGTGCTTGCCGGGGAAGACGGGCCCTTTCCGGTCGTTGGTTCCGGCGACCTGCGCTTCGTCGTCGGGTGGACGACGACCGGCCACACCTCCGCCGCCGTCCCGGTCACCGCCGCCGGTCCCGGCGCCGCTCGACTTGGCGGCGCCTATGAGAATACCCACCTCGCCGGGGCACTGGTCGAGGCGATGCGCCTGGGCGCCGTCGTTCGCTGAGCCCGCCGGAGTGGCGTCCCGGGTTGTGCCCACGGTGTCCGCCGGCCCCCCCTTAGCCGAAGTGATCAAAGGCGCCAGTCACGACCGGTCGCTCGACGCCATCGAGCCCGAGCATCGTCAGGCTCGCCTCCCTGCCTTCCATGGGGACGATCTCACCGATCGCGGTCACGCTGCTGCCAAGCCGAGCGGCCGCCTCCTGAACCACGGCGAAGACCGCCGCCGGAACCGTGAACAGCAGCTCGTAGTCCTCGCCGCCACGGGTCGCCAGCTGCAGCCAGTCCTCTGGAAAGAGGGCACGGACCGCCGCCGCGACCGGGATCGTGTCGGCCCGCAGCCGCGCCCCCACACCGCTGGCGGCCAACATTTTGGGCAGATCGCCGAACAGTCCGTCGCTCAGGTCCATCGCCGAGGTCGCACCCCGTTCGAGCAGCAGCGCACCGAGCGAGAGGCGCGGCTCCGGTCGGAGGTGGGCCGCGATCAGCATGCTGGCGGTGGCTGCCGCCCGGCGAGGGCTCTCCGCTGGCTCCGACAGCAGGCGCAGCCCGGCGGCCGACGCCCCGAGGGTGCCGCTGACCGCGATGGTGTCGCCGAGACGCGCACCCGACCGCGGAAGCGCCCGCCCGCCGCGGGTCTCACCCAACGCCGTGACGTGAAACGTACGCATTGCCGGAGAGGCGACGATATCGCCGCCCGCAATCACGACACCAGTCCTGCTCGCGAGTGCCCCCACCCCCTCGTAGAATGCGACCAGGTCGCTCACCCGCTCGTCGCCACGCAGACCGAGTGTCAGCGTCGCCAGGGTGGGAGTGGCACCCATCGCCGCCAGATCGGACAGATTCACCGCCAGGGTCTTGTGCCCGAGACTCGACCAATCCGTCCAGTCGAGCCGGAAGTGGACGGCCTCGACCAGGCTGTCGGTGGTGATGACGAGCGATTCCCCCGGCGTGGGACGCCAGATCGCGGCATCGTCGCCGATCCCGGTCGTCAGCCGGTGGCTCGCGATCGTCTCCGGCGGGAGCGCGGCCCGCAGCTGCTCGATCAGCGCGAACTCACCGATCTCGCGAACAGTCAGCTCCGCCGGGACATCGGCGCTCATGCCAGTGCCTCGCGGTAGACGCGCACCGTCTCCCGGGCTGTTCGCTCCCAGGAGAAGGTCGCGGCTCGGGCCAGACCCCGGGCACGGAGACCCGCGGCGAGGGCCGGGTCCGTCAGCATCCGATGCATCGCCGCCGCCAGACCGTCGATGTCATCTGGATCGACCGTCAGGACGGCGTCGCCACCGACCTCTGGCAGCGACGCCGCGTTGGAGACGATCACCGGTGTGCCGCACGCCATCGCCTCCAGCGGTGGCAACCCGAAGCCCTCAAAGCGGGACGGATAGACGAAGAGATCGGCGGCGCCATACCAGCCGGGGAGGGTGGCCGGGTCGCCGTAGCCGGTGAGCCGGACGCGGTCGCCCAACCGCAAGGTGGCGAGCGTGGCGTGGATCTCGCCCGTCAACCACCCTTCAGCTCCGACCAGGATCAACTCGTGCGGGACCTCGCTCGCGATCGTCGCAAAGGCCCGAAGCAGCGCCGGAACGTTTTTGCGCGGTTCGAGCGTGCCGACATAAAGGACGAAGGGACGCCTCAGACCATGCTCGGCGCGAAACCGCGCCAGGTCACCGGCGTCCAGGGGCCGGAATCGCTCGTCGGCGGCGAGCGGGATGACGGTGACGCGCTCCGGCGGCACCCCGATCAACTCGACCACATCCCGCTTCGTGCTCGCCGAGACCGCGATGACGCGCCGCGCGCGCTGGACCGATACCCGGGTCACCGCGGTCAGATAGTGCCGCCGCCGCGATGTCAACCCGGCCGGCACGCGCAGAAAGGCGAGATCGTGGACCGTCACCACGGTTGGACACCCCGCGAGGAGCGGCGCGACATTGACCGGCCCATGCAGCAGATCGATTCGCGCCCGGCGGGCATGGATGGGAAGCAGGGTTTGCTCCCAGGCAATCCGCAGCATCGGGTGATTGGCTGGCACGCGGGTTCGGTGCCAGCTGGCGGCGAGTGTGGACGAGGGGGACGGCACCCCGCGAGCCGCCCACACCAGCAGGTCGTCCGCATCCGCGATCGCACCGGGGAGTGCCAGCAGCAGCTGCTCAAGATAGCGACTGACTCCCGCCCGCCGGTACCCCGACCCTGCCGCGAGCAGCTGGGCATTGATCCCTAGTCGCATCGGCCCGCCTGGGTGCGCGAGACCTCCACCACGACGCTCCAGCCACCGGTGGGACGGCGGGCGACTGCTCGCTCCGTGTGGTCGGGATGGTTGCCGGTGAATCGGCCTGGAGAGCGTTTCCACACGTAGGGCGACTAGTTCCGCAGGTCGGCCAGCAGCAGGAGTCGCTCGCTGGATGGCTGGTGGAAGAGGCGTACGAGCTCCGCGCTCCGGATAACTGAGAATCCGATCAACCCTTCGACACGTGCTCCGCTCTCCACATCGGCTCCCTCGATTGGCGTGTCAGTCGTGTCGTCGGGCAGCGAGATCGACGTCGGGCGGTAGACGAATCCTTCAGCGTCCTGGAGCAATAACGCGCTCGGCTCCACCCGCATCGGTCGCGGTCCGGTCACCTCAAACGTGACCTGGGCAGCGACGAACCGCTGACCAGCCTGCGGTGGCGAGGTGGGGCTGTAGTCCTGGAACGGGTCGACGAAATCGGTGGTCGTTACCTGAGCGATCTCGCTCCCTTCTGGTCCAACGATCGAGACGGTTCCACCGATCGACGGGTCGCCGGCGCAGGCGCCGCCGGCTGCCGGGGTCGCATCCTGCGCCAGGGCGTCGTCCGCCCGCCAGCCGAGCGCCGAGCCGAGCCCTGCCGCACCGGCGCCGCGAACGACCACCCGGCGATTCACCAGTGTCGAGCATCGATGACCGACGGTCATGCGTTCCTCCTGTTGCTGACGTCGTGGACGCCGTATGACCGTGCCGCTTCCTCGGAGTACGGCGTCCATGATCCCGATTATCGAGTCCCTCTCTCGCCTGGTCAATCAACGCGTGGCGGACCCGGAATCGGTCGGGCAGGTAGCGGTGGTACTGGAGATGTCCGGCGACCACGCTAGGCTTCCGCGGAGCGACGCCCGTCATGGACGCAACGCTTCGCTCCGAGGGAGGAGATGGTGAGGATGTCGAACGCACGGATCACGCGCGCTCCCGGTCAGGAGTCAGTCTGGGACTACCCTAGGCCACCGCGGCTGGAGGCGACCACGAGACGGGTTCGCGTAATCTTCAACGGCGAGACGATCGCCGATACACATCGGGCCCAGCGGGTGCTGGAGACGAGTCACCCGCCGGTCTTCTACATTCCCCGGGCGGATATTCGTGCCGAGGTCCTCTCTCCCACGGCGCGTCGTAGCTTCTGCGAGTGGAAAGGTGTCGCGTCGTATCACACGGTCACCGTCGGCGACCGATCTGCGCCCGATGCCGCCTGGAGCTACCCCGATCCCAACACCGCCTTCGCCGCGATCAAGGACCATCTCGCCTTCTATCCCAGCAAAATGGACACCTGTCTGGTCGACGACATCACCGTCACCGCGCAGCCAGGCGACTTCTATGGCGGCTGGATCACCCCCGAGATCACCGGCCCCTTCAAAGGCGACCCCGGCACCGAGGGGTGGTAAGCGGCGGCGCTCATACCGCCGCCCCAGCCAGCGTCGAGGATGTGTCCCTTCGCCCCGACTGGTGCAACCTACCGAGGTCTCAAATCACAATCCTCATCATTCGCTAGCCGCCCACCGCGGTAGGGTCGCACGGCGTGCGCCCGTGTTGCCTGCCCCATGGTCCCCTCTTCAATACCCCTGCCACGCTCTAACCGGCCTCATTTCGAGGCGCCGCGACCCAGACCAGGGGCGCACGCCGTGCGCCCCTGGCGCCGGAGAGAGGGAGATCGCCTCCTCGTGGGACGTGAATCATGTCACCCACTTCGCGGCGCACGTATATCTCCCTGTAGGCGTGCGGACGGCGCTGGGCCGCTGCGATACTTTTTGCGGGCATGGGTGTCTCTGATACAGGACGTGCTTCCTCCGGGTATTCGTTGGGGTGGGGCGTGCAAGACCCGAAGCCGCCACCGTTACTCGTCGATGCCTCGACCCAGAGCGACGATGTGGCGCTGGTTGCCGACGCCCGACGAGATCGGCGCGCCTTCGGGGCGCTCTATGACCGCTATGCCGAGCGAGTCTACAGCTACTGTCTTCATCGACTCGACTCGCGGGAAGCGGCCGAGGACGCGACCAGTCTCATCTTTACGCGGGCGATCGCCGGGTTGCATCGCTTCCAGGGTGGCTCCTTCGCCGCCTGGCTCTTCGCCATCGCCCACAACACGGTTGCCAATGTCTATCGAGAACGGCGGCCGGAGGCTCCGCTGGAGGCCATCGGGGAGATCGCCAGCCCGTCTTCATCCCCCGAAGATCTGGCGCTCGGCCGTGACGATCAGCGACTTGTGCGCGAATTACTCGGCTCCTTGCCCGCCGACCAGCGGCGGGTGATCGAGTTGCGTCTTGCCGGTCTAACCGGCGCTGAGATCGCCGAGGCGCTTGGGCGGAGCCTCGCCTCGATCAAGATGCTGCAGGCGCGGGCACTCGCTCGGATGCGGGCCCGTACTGCCACTCATGAAAGGGAGCGCGATGGATGCGCGTGATCGAGATGACGGCGACGGCATCAATCAGTACTGGGACGCGTTGGTGACCGGGGTGCGCCGTACCGGTCATGATGTCGATCCTGCAGTCGTGCGTCAGATCGACGGTCTTCATGCCCGGGGACCACAGAGCGGCGCCGACCCGGTCTTTCTCCAGCGGCTCCGCCACGAATTGACCGCCTGGCCCACGCCGGTGATCGATCCGGCTCCTCACGTCGTGGGGCGCGAGTGGGCGCCGGTAAACGGGCGTGCGGCTGCGGATGGACGCCCCAGACGACGCCGGCGCGTCACCGCCTTCGTCCCGGGGTGGAGACCAGCGAGGCTGGCGCTCGCGCTGGTCCTGCTCGCTGTCGTGGTCGGCGGTGGCTCCGTGTACCGGCAGGAACGGCATGCCGCACGGCTGGCCGCCGTGGTCAATGGGGTTCCGACGACTGACCTCTCCATGACGGTCTTCGATGAGCTGGAAGGCGTTGACGTCCACCTGGTTTCCCTTGATCCGATCACCCTTACCGACCGGCCGGGGCGCGACACCTTGACGCTTGCCGGAAGGATTGCCGTGTCATCGGACGGGTCGACCATGGCGACCGTCGATTCGCCAGCGCCCGATGGCCAGCCGTCGAAGATGACGACGGTCGTCGTCCTCGATGGCTCGACCGGCATCGAGCAACGGCGCTTCGAGGTTCCTGGTGCGAGCTACGGTCGCCCCAGGCTGAGTCGCGATGGGTCGCGGCTCGTGCTCAATGGTGGCCAGGATGGGGCTGGGCTCGATGGGAGAGCGACGTTCTTTCAGGTGATCGACACGAGCGATGGCCGGGTGATCGCTCCCGTGCCGGACCAAATGGGCGACGAATGGCCGGTCGAGACCTGGATCGACCCGGACGCCACCCGCCTCTACAGTCTGTTCCTGCCGCATACGCAGACGAACACGGGGCCCGGGCCAACACTCATCGTTGCCCACGATCTCGGGACGGGTGCCGAGGTCGGTCGGATCGAGCTGCCAGAGGTTCGCGGTGGCACCTGGTCCACCGATCGAACGGTGACACCGAATGAATCGACCGGTGCCCTTTCCGTGATGGCGTCGTTGGTCCCTGGCGTAGCATTGTCGCCCGACGGCGCGACGATCGCGCTTGCCCACGCCGATGCGGAAGTGATCACGCTCGTCGATACTCGACGGCTGACCGTCAAGCGGTCGGTCGCCCTCGAACCGCCACACACGATGGGTGATCGGCTGCTGGCATTCGTCCCGTTCCTGCCTCAGCCTGTGGCGGCGAAGATGCTTCCTGAAGGGACGACAGTGAGCGTGGTCTTCGGTACCGACGGCCAGCATCTCTATCTCATGGGACGGACGACCAACTACGGTGATGACGGGCAGCCCGTGGTTGAGTCGATTGGGCTTCGGGGCGTCGATCTTAGAGACGGAACCGAGGTTGTCGCGAACAGCGGGGGCGAGTGGCTGCAGGTGTTCCCGTCCACCGATGGGAGGACTCTCTACGCCCTCAGGTACCGGGCCAGTTCATCAGGTCCGGTGATGCTGCAGCGGCTCGACACGGAAACACTGGCGATCAAGGTTGAACGGCAGGTTCCTGGTGTTGGATACCCCCAGCTATTCCTCCGGCCGAGCGTTCCCAATGGGTCCGATGCTCTCCGTTGACGCGACGGGTGGAATCCGCGTGACGTGAGGGTCGACCTGAATGTGCATGGCGGCAGCGATTGGACCGCGTGGAACCATCAGGGATGGAGGATGGACCGACGGACGTGACTATCGGCACAGCCAGCAGCGATGTTGGTGCGCCTCGTCGCTGGGTTATGACAGGTCGGCGGCGGCGAAGAGAGCGGCGGGGTCGATCGATAGGCCCGAAAGGACGACGGAATGCAGCCGCCCGTCCGCGGATGGCGGTACGACCTTGTAACTCTCCCCGCTGAGTGCGTGAATCGTGAGCGTCCGGGCATCGGGATCGGCGAGCTAGTATTCCTGGACGCCGTGTCGCTCGTACAGCGCACGCTTCAGCCCGAGATCACGTTGCCGTGTCGATGGAGAGAGGATTTCCACGACGAGGTCTGGAGCGCCAACGATCGCCGCCGGACCGATGATCTGGAGACGATTCGTCCGGACGAAGAAAAGATCAGGTTCGACGACGTCACGATCGGAGAGCCTCACGTCAACCGGTGCGGAGAGGAGCCGCCCCAACCGGCCCGCCCGAATGAACGGCAGCACGAGCGCGATGCACTCCATCGTGACGAGCTCGTGATACGGCACCGGTGCGGGCGTCACGTACAGCACTCCGTCGATCAGCTCATGGCGGTCCCCTTCGCGCTTGGCCGGGAGACCGCCGAGATCGGCGTAGGTCAGGGTCCGGGTTGCCGTGGACATGGTGGTCTCCTTCGGTGGAACATTGGGATTATTCTACCCCGCCTCAACCTCCACAATCGTGACCCGCGGCCACTCATTGATGCCTCGGATCCAGCACAGCCGTGCGATCGCCGCACGCTTTCGTCGGGCGAAGGAGAGCCGCACGCCGTGCCGGTCAATGGCGTGTCATCTGGCGCTTGATCGTCCAGTTTGCCGCTCGCGAGACAGGCGACGCGCGAGCGGTAGCTCCCGCCCCGAAACCGACGAGTCGCCGCTGCTCGTGACCGAACGACCTGCTCCGGCTGTTCCGTCAGGGGCTGCTGCTACACTTCGGGCCGTTCCAGCGGGGCACGTCGCGGCGCATTGATGTGCGGCAACCCCGATCCCCTCGACCTCCGAACGATGAAGGACGACGAGTCACGTGTCACCAACCCCCGCCAGATCGAGGCGCCGCTCTCCACGCACCGTGACGCCAGCGCCGGTGCCGGACGCAACGCCCGCTCCCATCAGCTCACTCCCCATCCAGCCGGCCGAGCTCGATCCAGCCATCGAGGCGCAGATCGATCAGTTCGGCGCGATCTTCCCCTTCGCCCTGGACGAGTTTCAGCGGGCGGCGATCCGCACGCTGCTGCAGGGTGACTCGGTGATGGTGGCGGCGCCAACGGGAACCGGGAAGACGGTCGTCGCCGAGTTCGGCATCTACGACGCCCTGCGGCGCACCGGTCGCGTCCTCTACACCACGCCGATCAAGGCCCTCTCCAACCAGAAGTACCGCGATCTGCGCGCGATCTATGGGGACGAGGTCGGGTTGCTCACCGGCGACGTGTCGGAGAATCGCGATGCCCGGATCGTCGTGATGACGACCGAGGTTCTCCGCAACATGCTGCTCCAGACCCCCTGGGACCTCGACCACGTCGACTGCGTCATCTTCGACGAGATTCATTACCTCGCCGACCCGGAGCGCGGCACGACCTGGGAAGAAGCGATCATCCTCTGTCCCGAGCATGTCCAGCTCATCTGCCTTTCGGCGACGGTCTCCAATGCGGCCGAGATCGCGGCCTGGATCGGCCGCACCCATCGCCCGATCCGGCTGATCACCCACCTCGAGCGTGCCGTGCCCCTTGCCCTGTCGTATTTCATCGATGACAGGCTCCATGAGGTGGTCGATCACACCGGGGCGCGCGTCAAGGAGTTTCCCCACACCGGCGGCGAGCTGCGCCGGCAGGTGGGGCGTGGCGGCCGCCCCCCCCATGGTCGCCGCCAATCCGAGCGGGCGACCCAGGAGATGGACGAGCCGCAGCCGCGCGAGATCGTCGATGCGCTCGCCGCCAAGGAGCTGCTGCCGGCGATCTACTTTCTCTTTAGCCGCAACGATTGTCAGGCCTTCGCCGAGCGGCTGGCGGTGATGCGGCCCCATCTGGTGACACCGTCGCAGCGCGAGCGGATCGACGCGACGATCGAGGCCGTGGTCGGCGGACTCCGCCCGGAGGACCGGGAGCTCGACCAGGTCCAGACCATCGCCGCGCTCGCCCTTAAGGGGATCGGGTTTCACCATGCCGGGCTGCTGCCGCTCCTGAAGCAACTGGTCGAGGTGCTGTTTAGCCGCGGACTGATGCAGATCGTCTTTGCCACCGATACCCTCGCCCTCGGCGTCAACATGCCAGCGCGCACCGTCGTGATCGGGCGGATGAGTAAGTGGGATGGTCGCCGCCGCCGCGCCCTTACCCCAAACGAGTTTCAGCAGATGGCGGGACGCGCCGGGCGGCGCGGCATGGACTTGGCCGGGCAGGTGGTTGTCCCGTATTCCCCCTGGATCTCGTTCCACGACACGATGGAGATCGCCACCGGCGAGCTGCACCCGGTCCGGTCGGCCTTCGCGATCCGCTACAACACCGTCCTCAACCTCTGGGATCCGCCCGATGGCGAGCGAGTGCGGTCGATGCTCCAGCAGAGTCTCGCCCAGTTCCAGACCGGTCAGCGAGTGCGCCAGCTCGAGGATGACATCGTCACCATCGACCAGCAGATCGCCGGGATCCCGCGGGGGTGCCTGATCGGGCTCGATGCCGGCGACGAGCTGCTGGTGGATTATCGCCGGGTGACACGATTGTTGACCGCCGGTCAACATAAGGAGCGGCGTCTGACGGACGATCTGGACGATGTGCGCCGGGTCGTGGCGACCGCCGCGCCCTGGCCCGAGCCGGGGCGTCAGGCGCTCCGTCGCGCGTTTCGCTCGGCGCCGATCGGACTCGTCGCCCATGGCCGGGATCGCGGGTGGGGGGTCTATCTCGGTCGCGGCAGTGAGGGCGGGGTCGGTCAGTTCGTGTTCGGCGAGACGGTCGAGCTCCTGACCGAATATCGCCAGATCGACCACCTCACCGATCAGGTTGTCGAGGTGCCGACGGGTATGATCGATCCGCCGAGCGGTACCACTGCGGCCCATGAGCTGGCGAGCGAGCCGGAGCTGCGGGCGCTCGGGGAGCAGCTGGAGCGTCTCGATCTGCCCGATCTCGACCGGCTGGCCGGCGAGCACCGGGCGCGAGAAGCGGCGCGGATGGCCGACGAGTCGCGCTCGATGGAGGAGCTACGCTCGGACGCTCACGCCCAGACGCGCCAGCTCCACGGGGATCGCCAGGAGCACCCGTGCCATACCTGTCCCCGCCGCAAAGAGCACCGGGACAGTTTGGCCCTGGTCGATCAGCTCGATCGGGAGCGTCGCGGCCTGGAAGAGCTGCTGGCGCGTGAGGTCGACGCGGAGGAGGTGCGGATTCGCGGCGTCATCCGTGGCATCCGCAACGTGCTCCATCGCTTCGGCTACCTGCATCGCGGCTATCCGACCGCCAAAGCCGACATGCTGGCCGAGGTCTTCGACACCGACGGGCTGATCCTCTGCGAGGTGGTCGATCGGGGTTTGCTCGACCGTCTCGATCCCGAGGAGCTGGCCGAGGTCTTCTCCTGGTTCTCGTTCGACCGGGATTTCCGCTACAGCAACCGCTTTACCCTCAGCGACCCGCTGGTGCTGCTGCGTCGCCGGCTCGAAGAACTGGAGCATGCGGTGCTGGGCGAGGAGCGTGGTGAAGGTCTGCTGATCTCGGAAGGACATAACCCGAGCTTCTACGGGCCCGCTCGCGCCTGGTGCGAGGGGTGGACGATGGTCCAGATCGGTGAGGCGATCGAGCTGTCCGAGGGCGACCTCGTGCTGACCTTCAACAAGACGATCGACCTGATGCGCCAGGTCCGGGAGATGCTCGCCGATGTGGCGCCGGAGCATCCTCTCCGGAACGGCCTTGCCAGTGCCGAGCGTCTGCTGCGGCGCGGGATCGTCGAGCAGTCGCTAACGATTGGCTTCGCGCCAATCGCGATCCCTGAGCTGCCCGACGCTGCTGAGATCGCTCCCACGGCGCCAGACGGAGATGGCCTCACCTCGGAAACGCCCTCCCCGCGACCGCGCCGCAAGGCGAAGAGGGCGACTGACGTTGCCGCTCCCACTCGCCGCGCCCGAACCAAGCAGCCAACGCCCTGATCGCTGTCAACCCGGCGAGTGGTCAGGAGCGCTCAGGCCACCGAGAGCCTGTGCCACACCCTGTCTGCCCGCGCCGTGCGGTGCCGGGAAGACGCCGATCGGCGACACCAACGCGCCAAACCCGACGCCGGGCGGTTAGCCGCTCGCGAACTGGCGGAGGACGAAGAGCGCGTTGGCTGGCCGCTCCGCGATCCGGCGGGTGAAGTAGGGGTACCACTCGGTCCCGTAGGGGACATAGACCCGCATCCGGTAGCCCTCTGCGGTCAGGGCGACTTGCTCGTCGCGGCGAACGCCGTAGAGCATCTGGAACTCGTAACAGTCGGCAGTGATTCGCATGCGGAGGGCATAGCCACGGGTAGCCCGGACCAGTGCCGGGTCGTGGGTCGCGATTGCGGGGTACGGTCCGCCTGGCTCATGAGCGGCATCAAGCAGCCGCTCCATGAGCGCGACGTAGGCGGCATCGACCTCCCGCCGGTCTCGGATGGCGACGCTTTCCGGCTCGGCATAGGCGCCTTTGACCAGACGTAGTCGCATGCCCCGCGCGAGCAGGCGGTCAACATCCCCTGGCGAGCGGCGCAGGTAGCTCTGGATGACCGTGCCGACCTGATCGGGATACCGGTCGTGGAGCGATTCCGCCAGCGCGATCGTCCGCTCGGTGTAGGCGGAGCCTTCCATGTCGATGCGGACGAAACCGCCGACCTCGCGGGCCGCGTCCAGGACGGTCGTCATCCCGCTGGCGGCCACCTCATCGCCGAAGTCGAGACCAAGCATCGTCAGCTTGACCGAGATGTTCGGCTCCAGACCGATCGCGGCCATCCGGTGCAGGATGGCGACATAGGAGCCGACCGCCGCGCGCGCCTGGTCGACCGAATCGACGTTTTCCCCGAGCTGATCGAGGGTCGCGGTCATGCCCTGGGCCGCGATCCCCTGGACGGCGGTTAGCGCCTCATCAAGCGTTTCCCCGGCGACGAAGCGCCGCACCAGACCCCGCGAGAGGGCGCTGCGGCGAATGAAGCCTTCCACGGGCGGGCTGTCGGCGACGGCAAGCATCGGGCGGCGGAGCAACTGCTGCATGGGGCCCTCTGACTGGCGGAAAGGAAGGGCGAGGAACCGGCGACCGGAGATCGCGAGTCGCGGGCAGTGATGACGCTCAGGGAGAGGTGGCCCGGCTCGACCCCAAGTATCCCACGACGAGCCGCCGGACGATGACGCCAGATGGAGGACCCGCCACAGATCAGGATGGTCAGGCGGAGGGACGATGGCGAGTGGCGCCGTACCAGGTCGCGACGGCGGCGACCATGGCGATCGCCGCCAGCACGCCGAAAGGCGCTGACACGCCGGCGATATCGGCGAGGAGGCCAACCCCTGCCGGCCCGGCAACCAACCCGACATCGCTGGTGAGCCGGACGAAGCCGACCGCGCGGCCGCCTCCGCCGCCGCGCCGCAGCAGCAGATCGCCCGCCGCGCTGCTGCCGGTCACCTGACCAACGGCATAGAGCATGATCGGCCCGAGCAGCCACCCCTCGGAGGGGACGATCAGGACGCCTGCGAGTCCGAGGGCCGTCAGGCCAAAGCCGCCAGCAAGGGCGACCGATGGACCAAGGTGCCGAATGACGCGACCGGCCGGGATCGCGGCGCTGAGGTGGACGACATTGACGACCAGAAGCAGCGAGCCGATCCGGCGGGCGTCGGCGTGGAAGCGTTCGGCGGCGAAGAGCGGCAGCGACACGACCCAGATGCTGTAGTTGACGTAGACGAGAAGGTTCGCGGCCAGGGCGATGCCGAGCGCCTGCCGGTCGGCGTTCGCCTCCATCGGTTCACGATCGATGCCCCCGCTGGTCGTCGCCACCGCCGGTAGCGCCCGTTCGCGGCTGAAGAATGTCCCGGCCAGCACCACCGCGCCGATAGCGGCACTCAGCGCGAAGACTCCCCGCCACCCGACGGCGCCGGTCAGGAGTCCGCCGCTGATCAGACCGGCGCTCCCGCCCAGCCCGGAGGCGAGGTTGAACGCGGTCATCGCCGCGCCACGCCCTGGCCTGGCCCGCAGCACCGAAAGCAGACCCGCCGTCGCCAGGCAGGCGACGCCGACGCCCTGGACGCCCCGCGCGGGGAGCAGCGTCAGGGGTCCGCCCGCCACCATCGCGATAATCGAGCCAACGGTCAGCAGGATCGCCCCGATCGCGGCGGTCCAGCGCGGGCCGTGCCGGTTGACCAGCATCGCCGCCGGAAGATTCGTGACGAGGCGACCGCCGAAGAAGGCGGCAAAGACCAGCCCCGCCCCGGCCCCGGTAAGATGGAGCGATCCATGGATATCGGGCAGCGCCGGGGAAACGATGTCGACCGTCCAGTAGGTCAGCCCGAGCGTCAGCAGGGCCAGCGGCAACGCCAGCAACGCCGAGGATCGTGGGGGCTCAGGGTCGGGCCGGACTGCCACCCTGATAGACGGATCAGCCGCGTGCCCCTGCTCCGCCACCGTTGCCGCCCCGCTCACCGATCCTCCTCGCGTCGTCGACCGGCGGCAGCTTATCCGGTTGCGGCCGGTTGTGCGTGGTCATCATGTGGGTAGCGCGCCACCCGGCAGCGCTGAGACGAGCGTGGTGGATTAGCCGGATTGGCTAGATTATCGACTCAGCAAGTCACGACTTGCTCGTCGCCGCTGGCCAGCCAGTCGAGCGCGACCGCCGCCGTCCACGATTGGTCGTCCGAACCGAGTGGTTCGCCGCTGACAGGGTCGATGTACTCCGCAAAGCCTACGGCGTCGATCTGGGCCAGGGCCGCGTCGCGCAGGCGCTCAGCTCGCGCCGCTTCCCCGGCTCGCCGCAGCGCCCACCAGAAGAGCCAGGTCAGGAAAGGCCAGACCGGTCCCCGCCAGTAGCTCCGCGGGTTAAAGGCGGGATCGTCGGGACTGGTGCTTGGGGGCAGCGCCCAGCGGAAGGCCGGATGGCCCGCGAAGCGCGGAGACTCCAGGTTCTGTGCCAGCGCCGCGACCTCGTCGATCGCCAGTCCGCCCGCGACCAACGGCGCCAGCCCGGCGATCGTCTGGGTCGAGATCGCCACGTTGGCCCGGAGGTCGTAGTCGAGGCAGAGTCCGGAGGTCGTGTCACGACGGGCGGCGAGTCCCCGCCGGCCCCGATCGCGCCATTCAGCGATCTGCCGCTGTTCGGCATCAGGCGCCTCGACGAGGGTTGCAATCTCCAGCAGCGCGTCATTGGCGGCGGCGAGGATCGCGCTGAAGAGCACATCCTTGACCCGAAACGGGTGCGACCGGGCGGCGACCGCATCGTCGTAGCGTGCCCGCTTCAACGCTTCGAGTAACCAGAGATAGCGGTCGTATTCGGCGTCGGTCGGCCGCTGACCGGGATCGGCGACATGCTGGAGATCGCGACGGGTGTAGGGCGGCATGTCGCCGACCTCGACCGCCGCCAGCGGCGCGTCCCAACGCGGTGAGTTATCGGTGCCGCTTTCCCACGGATGGTAGATCGTCACCAGACCGGAACGGTCCGGATCGCGGGCCGTCGCAAGATAGCGGTGCCAGCGGACGAGTTTGGGATAGATCTCGCGCAGAAAGGCGCGTGCCTCGGCGGCGAGGGCGTCGTCGCGCTGGCTGACGTCCAGCCAGAGTGCCTGGGCGGCGATGGCATGAACTGGCGGCTGGCAGATGCCGCTGGTCCGGGGCTCGTGCGGAGCCGCGGGAGTACGCGCCGCGCAGTCCCAGCGGGCCGCATCGGGAAAATAGCCGCCGGCCGGTGCCCTCGGGTTGAAGACGATCTGCGGCACCAGGCCGGTTGTCCATTGCGCTGAGAAGAGGGTGGTCAGCTCCCGCGCCGCCCGGCGCGTGTCGAGCCGCGCCAACCCGATCGCGATAAACGCGCTATCCCAGCTCCACTGGTGCGGATAAAGATTGGGCGCTGGCTTGGTCCAGCCACCCAGATCGTTGCGGCGCAGCACCGCGGCGGCGCGGTCCGCCAGCCTTCCACCCTGGTTCAGCACCTCGTTGGAAGCGGTCGCCATGCTGCTCCTCGGTCGTCCCGTGCCACCTTCCGCGAACGCCGCGCGCTCCCCTTCAGCCTGCACGCACCTCGACCCCTATCCGCCTGACCGCATCACGAAAGGTGCAATGCTCGTGGCTGCCATCAATCTCGGCACCGATTCCGCGAACCGACGCTGACCGATTGACGGACCTTCCCGGTGCCGGTAGGATGAGTAACGTTATGGGAGCTTACTGCGTGATGATTCGCATTCGCCAGGCCTGAGCGGAGCCCTTCCGCGGTTCAGGTCCTGGGCGCCGTAGCTGGCCTGAGCGCCAGGTCTGCTGGCGTGCCCCGGTTCCTTTCCCAGTCGAGTTCGGGCTCCGCAGACGTCGTTACCGCTCACAGGCGGTGCGGCGTTCTTGCGTGTGCCGTGTCTCGCCTGGGAGCATGCCGTGCCCACCGATCGCCGCCGTATCACCCACGCCCAGAATTTTCTCCGCAGTCCAGACCTGGTCGATCGCCTGCTGGGGCGATCGAGCATCAGCCCGGATGATCTCGTCGTTGAGATTGGGCCAGGCATGGGCATCATCACCGAGCGGCTGGCCCGCGCGTGCCGTCAGGTGATCGCGCTCGAAAAGGATCCCGCGCTGGCGCAACGCCTTCGCCGCCGGCTCTCTCCCTTTCCGAACGTCGCGCTGTTCGAGGCGGATGCGCTTGCCTTTCCGCTGCCGATCACCTCCTACAAGGTCTTCGCGAATCTTCCCTTCAATGCCACGGCGGCGATCATCTCCCGCCTGACCGATGAGACGTGGGCGCCAACCGATGCCTACCTGGTGGTTCAGCAGGAGGCCGCGGCTCGTTTCCTGGGAGAGCCCCGGGAGACACTCGCCTCCCTGCTGCTGAAGCCCTGGTTCGAGCCGGGGGTGATGCATCGCTTTCGACGAGAAGATTTTGCGCCGGTGCCAGGAGTGGAGGTCGTCATGCTGCGCCTTCGCAAACGGGGTCCGCCCCTGCTTGGTGCTGCCGAGACGCGTTTCTATCGCGACCTCGCGGTGTTCGCGGTCACGGCATGGCGGGCAACCCTTCGAGACGCCCTGGGTGGCGTCGTTGACCGGGCCACGGTGCGGCGGATCGAGCGTCGCTGCGGCGTCGACCTCCGCCGGGCGCCGACGGCCGTGCCATTTGCCGATTGGCTTGCGCTCTTCGCCGCGTTCCTGGCCGAGGCCGATGAGCGCGCCCTGGGGAGGATCGGCGGCGCGGAGGCGCGGCTTCACGCGCAGCAGCACGGCCTGCAGAAGGAGCATCGGACGAGAACGCCCGCGCGGCCCGGCCGATCGACGTCAGCAACTGGGTAAGACAGCGCCGGGCGGGGGTGGCCGCGCTCCCGTATCCTTGCCGTATGGATGACGATACTGGAATAGTGAGCAGGGAAGAGACCAGTCGGGTGCCCGGCACCGGCTTTCCGCTCGCCACCACCGTTCGCGACGCGCTCTACGACCGTATCCCGCTCTCGGCGCCGGAGCTGGCGTTGATCGGGACGCGCGCGTTCTTACGACTCGATCGGATCCAGCAGCTTGGCTTCGTGTCGCGCGTCTGGCCCGGTGCGAAGCATGCGCGTTACGACCATTCGCTCGGCGTCCTGCACCTGGCCCGGCTGGCGATCGCTCACCTGCGCGCGACCCGTGAAGGCGCATGGATCACCGATAGTGATGCCCGTGTCACGGCGGCGGCCGCGTTGCTGCACGACATCGGGCACTACCCCTTCTCCCATGCCATCGAGGAGCTGGGATCACCCGTGCTGCCGCACGAGACGGTCGGGAAACGGCTGATCCTCGGCCCGGAGATTGCCCCGATTCTGCGATCTGCCTGGGATGTCGATCCCGAGCGGGTGGCGACGGTGATCGACCCGTCTGGCGCCGAGATGCCGCCTGCCGACCGGCTGCTCCGGGGCATCCTGTCCGGTCCACTCGACGTCGATAAGCTCGACTACCTGCCACGGGACGCGCGGGCGTGCAACGTGCCCTATGGCGGCGTCGACACCGCCCGCCTGATCGACGCGCTCGGCATCGCCGATGTCGGGGAAGGGGAGGTGACGCCGCGGATCGTGATCGGCGAGAAAGGGGTCAGCCCCCTCCATTCCCTGATCAACGCCCGGCAGGAGATGTTCGACAACGTCTACTGGCATCACACCAATCGCGCCTGCATGGCGATGCTGCTGCGGGCCGTCCAGGAGGCGTTGCTCGCGAACGCGGTCACGCCGGTCGAGCTGACCGACCACGACGATGCGTCGCTGCTCGCGCTGCTGAGCGAGCCGGCCATGCCCGAGCCAACGCGCCGCCTGACCGCCGCGCTGCGCGACCGCCACGTCCACAAGCGCGCGGTCGAGATCAGCGCGCGCGCCTTCGAGCTGTACGCCAGGGTCGGGAATCTCTATTTCGACCCGCTCGCCCGCCGCATGGCCGAGGATCAGATCGCCCGGAGCCTCAGCGACCGGCTTGGCCGGGTCGTTCCACCGGGGAGCATCCTGATCGACGTGCCAAAACCGGAGCGCTGGCGCACCGATGTCTGGGTGCGGTTCGAGCGCCCGCCGATCGGGTTCCGGCCGGTGATGCCGTGGAAGGATGTGGTCGGGCTGGAGGATACCGACTTCAAGCGCTACGAGGAGCATCGCCGCCTCATCCGGATCGTCGCCGCTGCCCCGTACCGGGATGCGCTCACGACCCACTGGGAATCGCTCCTGGTCCCGCTCCTGGGAGGGGTGCTGTAGGCGCGAGCGAGCGAGCATCGCGATCTTCGCGATGCGTTCACGGACATTCGGCATTGGACGCCGGCCTCCCCTGATCGTCCGTGGAATACGGTTACTTCCCAGTCTGAAAGCGTTCGGCGAGCCCGTCGCCGATCAGACTGAAGGCGATCCCGGTCATGATGATCGCGAGTCCCGGGAAGGTCGGCATCCACCACGCCTGGCGGACGAAGTTGCGGGCTTCCTGAATCATCGACCCCCACTCCGGGGTGGGTGGTTGAACGCCGAGACCAAGAAAGCTCAAAGCGGCCCCCAACAGGATGTTGAGCACGGCGTCCGACATGGCGTACACCAGGGCTGTTCCGATCACGTTCGGCAGAATGTGCCGGGTGATGATTCGCAGCGAGGAGTTGCCTAACGTCCTGGCCGCGAGGACGTAATCCAGATGTCTCGCGATCAGTATTTCGCCCCGGATCAGCCGTGCGTACGAGATCCAACCGACCAGTGCAATGCCGACAAAGAGGTTTCGCAGTCCCGGCCCAAGCATGGCGACGATGCCGATGACCAGGACAATGAATGGAAAAGCCACGACGACATCGACGACACGCATGATAAATGCGTCGAGTTTTCCGCCGTAGTAACCGGCAAGCGAACCGAGGATGATGCCCGTCACAAAGGTGATCGCGGTCGGAACAAGACCGATCAGCAGGTTGAGGCGGGCCCCATAGACGACCCGCGTGGAGATATCGCGGCCGAAGTTATCCGTGCCGAATGGATGCGCCCAGGTTGGTCCTTGAAGCGGCAATCCGAAGGCATCGGGGTGATACGGCATCAGGAACGGACCGATGGTGGCGACCCCGAGGATCAGCAGGAGCACCACGGAACCCGCGACAAGCGTGCCGTTTGGACGCCGTCGGAGGCGATGACGCGGGGCAATGGCTGCTCGTCCCTCGGCGGGAGCCGTTGACGGCCGGAGGGATGCTGCCTTAATCATAGGACACGCGAGGATCGAGGACGGCGTAGGCAAGGTCTGTCAGAAGGTTGACGAGAATCACCAGCACGGCGAGCACCATCGTGACGGCCTGGATGACGGGATAGTCGCGGGACTGGATCGACGAAACCATCATAAAGCCGAGCCCTGGAATGGCGAAGACGGTTTCAATGATGACCGTGCTGCCAACGAGAAAGCCGAGGTTCACCCCGAGGATCGTCACCGTGGAGATCATCGATGGCCGCAGGAGGTGGGCCATGATGATCGCTCGCTCACGGAGTCCCTTGGCGCGGGCGGTCGTGACGTACTGAGCGCGGAGATTCCCGATCATACTCGTCCGGAGGCTCCGGATCAGGAGTGGTGAGAGCGAGAGCGCAATGGTCAATGATGGGAGAAAGAGGTGATACAGCCGATCGAGAAAGGTCTCGCCGTAGCCACCGATCGGGAACAGGTCGAGGCGCAGCCCCAGGACCAGGATGAAGAGAATGCCGAGCCAGAACGCGGGCATGGCCAGCGTGACGAGAAAGATGGCCCTGATCACCTGATCGACCCAGGTATTGCGCCGGACCGCGGCCAGAACACCGAGCGGAAGCGAGATGAGCAGTGCAAGGAGGGCACTGTAGAGAATCAGGAAGACCGTCGCTGGCAGCCGCTCGAACACGAGCGGTCGCACAGCTTGGCGATAGTAGAGCGATTCTCCGAGGTCACCGCGCGCGACGCCGGCGAGAAAGCGGCCATACTGGATCCCCAGCGGCCGGTCGAGCCCGAGCGATTGCCGCAGCTCGGCGACGCGCTCCGGTGTAGCCCGGGGACCCAGCATATTCCGTGCTGGATCGCCCGGGATGAGATGAATCATGAAAAAGGTGATCAGGCTGATCCCGAACAGGACCGGCACCGTCTGGATCAAACGGCGACGGAGGAAAACGAGAAGATTCATCGGGTGTCCCGACGCAGGACCGGAGAGGTCGGAGACGGTGAGGAGCGGCGGTCCGGCGAGGCACTGGCCCTGGCAGAGCGTATGTGATCATGGCCGTTCACGTCGTCCCCCCGCCCCCTCACCGTCGTACCGCCAGGCCGTCTATCCGCCCGTCGTGCTCACCTCCCACATCCGGTAGTTCCCCGTCGGCTGCACTTTGAACCCCTGGATGGCGTCTCGCAGGGCGATGCGGCTGGTGGGAAAGTACAGGAAGAGGACCTGGGCATCGTTCAGGCTCATCTGCTGGATCTGGTGGTAGATCTCCTCCCGTTTGGCCGCATCGGCCTCTCCCTGGGCCGTCTTGGTCAGTTCGGCGATCTTCGGGTTCGTGTAGCCGGTCCAGATCGCCTGGTTCCCACCGTCGGGGTTGAGGGCGTAATTGACGATCTCATCCGGATCGACGATGTCGGTCGTGTGGTACTGAGCGAGCATGTCGTAGTCGAGCTTTTGAAAGTAGTCGTTGTAGAGGGTCAGCTCGTCGAGCTGCTTGATATTGATCTTGATGCCGATGGCGGCCAGGTTCTGCTGAACGATCGTCGTGTACTGTTGTTGAACCGAGTTGCCCGCGCTGATCAGGACATCCGTCTCGAACCCGTCGGGCACCTTGGACTTCGCCAGGTGTTGCTTGGCCTGCTCCAGATCGTAGGGATACGCCGCCGCATCCTTGTTCCACCACAGCATCTTTGGCAGCAGTGACTGAGCCGGCTCGCCGTTGCCGAAGAGAACCGTCTTGATGATCTGGTCCTTGTCAACGGCAAAGTTGATCGCCTTGCGCACGTTGACATCGTCAAACGGCGCGCGCGTATGGTTGAAGGCAATGTAATCCACGCGCGACAGCGGATCGGTCTGAATCGCAATTCCATCCGTTTGGCGAAGGACATCGATCTGGTTGTACGGGAGGTCCGTCGCGATGTCGATCTCGCCCGCTTCGAGCTTGATCACCCGCGTGTTGTCGTCGGGGATGATCAGGAACTCCAGCTCGTCGAGATAGGGTTTGCCTGGATCCCAGTAGTTTGGGTTTTTCTTCAACGAGATGCGGTCGCCCTTCGCCCATTCGGTCACGTAAAACGGACCCGTCCCGAACGGCGCGTTGAAGAATTCCTCCTTCTTCGCCTCAACGACGCTCTTCGGCACCACCGACGCACCATACAGGGAGAGATCGGCGAGCATTGGCGCCCATGGCTGCTTGAGCTGGATCGTCACCGTGCGGTCGTCGGTTGCCTTCGCCGACTCGAACGCCGAGAACAGAAAGCCGTACGTCGGTGCCGCAAAGATCCGCTCCAGGGAGAAGACGACATCTCCTGCTGTCGCAACGGTGCCGTCCGGATATTTGGCTTCCCGGAGATGAAAGGTCCACGTCAACCCGTCCGGGGACGTGTCCCATGATTCAGCGAGGCCAGGCTCCACCGTTTCCGCGCCGGGGGCGACGCGCGTCAGCTGGTCATACACGTTGAGCATCGTCCAGATTGACGGGTTGTCCGAGGGCACCGGGGGGTCGAAGGAGAAGACATCGGTGTACAGGGTCATCCTCACCTTGCCACCCGCCTGCGGCTCGGCCTGGGCGGCGGCAGCACGCTGAAATGAATGACCAGGTCCGACCACTGCGGAACCCGCCATGGCGAACGCACCTGCTTTCAGCAGATGTCGCCGGGTGAGCCGCCATTCCGCCCACTGTCTCGCCGCGAGTTCGTCCATCTCGACCTGGCGCTTCGACTCATGGCTCCCAATCACTGGCTCATCCTCTCCCGGCCCTATGCGGACCACTCACCGCCACCGCTCTTCACCCACCTGTGAAGCCCCGGTCGTTTGCACGCTGCTCCACCCGATCACTCCCGCACCAACGATGTGGGACGTGTCAGTGAATCAGACCCCGGTCGGCACCGCGGCGTGTCCCCGGAAACGTGGCGCATCCTATCACCGCACCCAGAAGGAGACAATATGCGGCGCTGAGGATGGGAAGGCCACCAGGTCAGGAACCGCATGATAGGATGTCGGGCCAGACAACCCCTGGTACCTCCCCACCGGTCATCATGGTCGGTGAGTGTTCCATCGGCTGGAGACGTCGCGGCATCGCGGAGGTGGCGCGGCATCGATGTGTGTTGAGGTGGCGACGAGCCGCGACCTTGCATGATCTCGTGAGGACGTGTCGATGCGTATCGTGATCTCGGCCGACGCCGAGGGTATCACCGGCGTTACAAGCACCAATGAGCTGCTATTCGGGAAGCCGCATTATGAGTTCATGCGGGAGATGATGACGGAGGATGTCAACGCGGCGGTGGCCGGGGCGTTCGACGGTGGGGCAACCGAGGTGGTCGTCAATGACAGCCACTGGACGATGACCAATGTATTGATCGAACGCCTCGATCCGCGGGCCGATCTGATCAAAGGCTTCCATAAACATCTCTGCATGGTCGAAGGCGCCCAGGACACCGACGCCATCTTCTTCCTCGGGTACCACTGCCGCACCGGCGACTCGGACGGTGTCGGAAACGAGACGATCCTGGGGCGCGAGATTATTGAGATTCGTCTGAACGACCGGCCGGTCGGGGAGTCAGAGATCAATGCGGCAATCTGCGGGCAGCTCGGCGTACCCGTCATCTTTGCCTCGGGCGACAACCTCTACGAGAAGGAGTTACGGGAGACCCTGCCGGATATCGAATTTGGGTTGACGAAGTACGCGCTGGACCGATGGACGGCCCGCTGCCTATCACCGGAGCGGAGCCGCGCAAACATCCGGCAGGCGGCGCAGCGGGCGGTCGAGCGTGGACGGCGAGGTGAGTTCCAACCGTACGTCGTCGATGGGACGGTGAGTTTGGCGGTGACGTTCTCATCGACGGCGGAGGCGCTGATGGCGTCGTTGGTCCCGGGCAGCATCCGGTCGACGCCGCGCACGGTGACGTATCAGGCGGAGAACGCCATTGACGCGTGGAAAGGGTTCTTTGCCGTCCTGCTGCTGGGATGGACGGCGACAGACGAGGTCTACGGGTAAGTTGCGGGAATGAAAGGAGATCGCGTCGCGAGGGGAGGGGCCTCCCTCCCGAGGGGGCCGACCGGACATTGGTGTTGCTGACCGCTCCCGGAGGCCGACATGATGCGACGCACTCAAGGCCGCCCGTGTCCAGACGATCGATCAACCTGTTCGAACACCGATCGGAACAACGGCGCGGTGCATGAGGAGCGGTCCCAGCGTTTGCCGTCGACGTAACGTGGAGGGGCAGGTTCCGGGAAGCATGAGCCACGCGATGGATGCGGCCCGATCAAGCGAAGTCCCGTATCGATGGAATCACCGGAGATTGGCCTCATGTCTCGGTTGCGATCATGACGGGAGAGGTGCCCCGGTCCATTCCTCTTGTGATGAAGGGAAGTCCATCCAGGGGGTGAACGGGTCCACGAGTGACGTCTCAGGTAGCGCCAGCGCACCTTGGATGGTGAGGACTGAGTCGCTGGCCGGCTGGCGCACCTGGCGCCAGCCCTGGTCATCCCCCGCGCGATTGGGTGACCATCGGGACGCGCCCACGACCCACCGGGAATCGCTCGTGGTCCCCCTCCTTGGCGGGGTGCTGTGAGCGCACAGAAGGACCAGGGCATGGAGCGTGAACGCGCGATCGATCCCTCGCCGGCGACCGGGGAGCTTCTCGTGCCGGAACAGCCGGGTCGCAAGCACGACTGGCTGATCCTGGCGCTGCTGGTCGGGGTGATGGTCTTGCTGGGGGTTTGCATCGCGGTGATGCTCCTGGCCCGATAGGCCGCTGCCGCGCGGCGAGGGAGCGCGCCGAGACGGCGGCCGGCCGTTCCCGCGTGGAGAGCCTCGGAGTAGTAAGGAACGTGAGGCCGCAGGTGGGGCCGCGCCATGCCTGCTCCCGCCTGGTAGGACGGTGTGGTGGCATGCGCGGGGGCGCGCCGGTGGACTCATCGCGAGAGGTGCTACCCTGTCGGCACCGTTTCACCGGACATGGCGCCGGTCATGATGGCCACGGCGTCGGCCATCCGGAAATTGCGCGGCTCGACGATCGCCACCCGGCGACCAAGGCGCTGGATATGGACGCGATCGGCGATCTCGAAGACCTGGGGCATGTTGTGGCTGATCAGGATCACCGGCAGGCCGCGATCTCGCACCTGCTGGATCAGCCCCAGCACCATGTGCGACTCCTTGACTCCCAGCGCGGCGGTCGGCTCGTCCATGATGACGACGTGCCGGGCGAAGGCCGCGCTTCGCGCCACGGCGACGCCCTGCCGCTGACCGCCGGAAAGGGTCTCGACCGGTTGGCGCATCGACCGGATGCCGATCTTGAGGTCGCGCATGTGCCCATTCGCTTCGCGGCGCATCCGTCCTTTGTCGAGCATTCGCAAGAGCGAGCCGAGCACCCCGGCCCGGCGCAGCTCCCGCCCCAGAAACAGATTCTCCGCGATGTCGAGCGCGGGCGCCACGGCGAGATCCTGGTAGACGGTCTCGATCCCGAGACGGCGGGCATCGAGCGGCGTCCGAAAGCGGACAACCTGCCCATCGAGCAGAATGTCGCCCTCGTCCGGGATCAGCGCTCCCGAGAGCGCCTTGATCAGCGTCGACTTCCCGGCGCCGTTGTCCCCGATGACCCCGAGAATCTCGCCCGGATAGAGCTCGAAGTCGGCGCCGTCGAGCGCGGTCACGGGACCATAGCGCTTGACGAGACCGCGCGCCTGCAGCACCGGTGTCCGCCCGTCGACGACGTCGCTCATAGCTGGCGCCTCCGCGCGATCTGATCGACGGTGACCGCGAGAATGACCAGGATGCCGGTGATCAACACCTGATAGACCGATGCGACCCCAATCAGCTGCAGACCGTTGCGGAAGACACCGACGATCAAGACACCGACCAGGGTGCCGAGAATCGTGCCGCGCCCACCGAAGAGACTGGTGCCGCCCAGCACGACGGCGGTGATGCTGCTGAGGTTGTCGGTCTGCCCGGCGTTCGGATCACCGACCCCGTTGCGAGCGACGAAGATCATTGCCGCGATGCCGTAGAAGACCCCTGCCAGGATATAGACGGAAAGCAGCAGTCGCGACGTGTTGATGCCGCTGAGGCGCGCCGCCTCCGAGTTGTTGCCGACGGCATAGATGTGGCGACCGAGCGCGGTCTGCCGGAGGACGAACCAGGTGAAGAGGAAGAGCAGAAACATCAGTGCCGTGCCGTAGGTGATGGCGGTACCGCTGATGCGCCAGGTGTTGCCGAGATAGAGTTGCTGCTCGGGTACGCTGGCGACGGTCTGGTCGCGGGAATAGATGTGGGTGATCGCAAAGGCGATATTGAGCGTGCCAAGCGTGACAATGAATGGGGGGAGGCGCACCCGGGTGATCAGGAGTCCATTGATTGCGCCGAAGCCCGCGCAGGCGGCGACGCCGATCGCCATCGCCAGGATGGGGTTCATCCCGTTATTCACCGCCAACCGGGTCATCACGATCTCGCCGAGCGCCATGACGGCGCCGCAGGAGAGATCGATCCCCGCGGTGAGGATGATCAGGGTCTGCCCGATGGCGAGCACCCCGACGACCATCGACTGCTGCACGACGAGGGAAAGATTCGGTCCGGTCAGGAACCGATCGGTGCGCGAGGCGAAATAGGCGCCCGCCAGCAGCAAGGCGATCAGTGGTCCAAGACTGGACAGGGAGGCCAGCGGCGCGAAGAACGAGCGGACGCTCCTCGGCGGTGGTTGCTCAACGGTTGAGGTCGTTGCCATCGGACCCTCGCGCGGACGACGGACCGGTCCCGGCGATCAGCCAGTCCCGCTCCGTCGCCCCTGTTCACTGGGGGCGATTAGCCCCAGCAGTTCTCGAGGCCGAAGGCTGTGTCTTTCGACTCGACGCCCGACTGCGGCTTGTCGGAGATCAGGGTGACGCCGGTATCGGTGTAGCCCGACGCCTTGGTACCGTCAGTGGCGTACTTGATCACCGCTTCGACGCCCATCTGCGCCATCTTCAGCGGATACTGCTGCGAGGTGGCGGCAATCTGGCCATCCTTGACCGCCTGAACGCCGGTGCAGCCACCGTCGACGGAGACGATCAGGACATCCTTCTCTTTGCCGGCGGCCTTCAGCGCGTTGAAGACGCCCCGGGCAGCTGGTTCGTTGATGGTGTAGACGACGTTGACGTCCGAGTCCTTCTGCAGGCAGTTCTCCATCGCGGTCTGACTCTTCGCCTGATCGCCGTCGCCGGACTGGCTGCAGACCACCCGAGCATCATCGGCGAATTCGCTCATGCTCGCGACGGGGGTGGCAGCCCCAGCGTCGGCAGGACCGTACCCCGCGAGAAAGCCGTTGTGACGAAGCACGCTGACCGACACACCGGTCGATCCGTCGATCGTGACGATCTTGACCGGCTTATCGCCTTCGACCACCTTCGCGTACTGACCGATCAGGAGACCGGCCTTGAAGTTGTCGGTGGCGAAGAGGGCATCGGTGGCGTCCTGGGGCTCGGTCGGTGTGTCGAGTGCGATCACCATCACGCCGGCGTCGCGCGCCTTCTTGATCGCGGGCACGATCGCCTTGGTGTCGCCGGGGGTAATCAAGATGCCTTTGGCGCCCGCCGTGACCATATTCTCGATCGCGGCGACCTGACTGGCGTTATCGGCGTCGAACTGGCCGGATGCGGTCAGCAGCTTGGCGCCGGCCTCGTCGGCGGCCTTCTGGGCCCCTTCTTTCATCTTGACGAAGAAGGGGTTGGTCTCGGTCTTGGTGATCAACCCGACGATCACCTGGTCCTGCGCGGCGACCGGCCGTGAGGAGATGGCGAGGATCGGTGCGAACGCGACCAGCAGGAGCGCCAGCATGACGACGACCCGAACGGTCCCGATCTGCTGATGTCGGCGGTGGAGCACGGTTCTGCCTCCTTGAAGCTGCGGGTCCGGCTCTTCGCCGGTGCAACGACATCGTTGCAACCAGTGGACTCTATGGGACGGCATGCCGCTCGTCAATAGCCTGTGGCATGGCAGCGTCAAACGATCCAGCGCGTGGTCACCGGGGATGGTAGCAACGACGCCATCCCCGGCCTGCTGGGCGCCCGAGACGTCCGCTCGTCGGGGAAGCGATGTCCCTCTCTCGCTACCGCCGAGGCACGGTGATCGCTCCTTCGGATGCCTGGAGCACCTGCGCCGCATATTTGGCTAGGACGCCCGTCGTGTAATTCGGGGCTGGCGCCGTCCATTGCTGGAGGCGCTGCTCGATCACCTCGGCCGGGAGCTGCACATCGAGGCGGCGGTTGTCGATATCGATGACGATCTGGTCGCCTTCCTGCACCGCCGCCAGCGGACCACCCACGGCCGCCTCCGGGGCGACGTGACCGATCATCAATCCCTTGGTCGCGCCGCTGAATCGGCCGTCAGTTACCAGGGCAACCGATCCCCCCAGGCCCTGACCGATCAGAGCGGCGGTGACGCCGAGCATCTCCTGCATCCCCGGTCCACCGACCGGACCCTCGTAACGGATCACGACCACGTCGCCGTCGACGATCTGCCGATGCCGAACCGCGTCGTGGGCGGCATGCTCGGAGTTGAAGACGCGAGCCGGACCGGTGTGGGTCAGACGCTCGTATCCAAAGAGCTTGGTCACCGCGCCGTCCGGCGCCAGGTTTCCCTTGAGGATCACCAGACCGCCGGTCGGCTTGATTGGGTCGTCCGCGGAGCGCACGACATCCTGCCCCTCGGTCTCAATGGCATCGGCCGCTTCGTCGCCGAAGGAGCGACCGGTCGGGGTCGGCCGGTCGGCGTGAACCAGCCCGGCGGTGACGAGCCGTTTCGCGACGAGTGTGGTGCCGCCCGCTTTGTCGAGGTCGGCGGCGGCGTAGCGCCCACCCGGCATCAGGTCGGCGAAGAGCGGGGTGCGGCGGGAGATCGAGTCGAAGTCGTCGATGGTCAGCGGCACGTTCGCCTCGCGGGCGAGAGCGAGCAGGTGCAGGACCGAGTTGGTCGAGCCGCCGGTCGCGGCGACCCCGGCGATAGCGTTCTCGAACGCTTCCCGCGTCAGAATGTCGCTCGGGCGGACATTGCGGCGCAGCAGATCCATGATCAGCGCGCCGGCTTTGCGCCCGACCTCATCCTTGCGGTCGTCGACCGCGGGTGGCGAGGCCGAGCCCATCGGTGACAACCCGATGAACTCCATCACCATCGCCATCGTGTTGGCGGTGTACTGACCGCCACAGGCGCCCGCGCCAGGGCAGGCAACATCCTCCAGCGCCTTCAGTTCGGCGGCGTCGATCTTGCCCGCCTCGAAGGCGCCGATTGCCTCGTAGACCGACCGGATCGTCACCTCGTGCCCGTTGTGATAGCCCGGCAAGATCGTGCCGCCATAGAGGACGAAGCCGGGCACATCGAGTCGGGCGAGGGCCATCGCCAGCCCCGGCAGGGTCTTGTCACAGGCGCCGAGCCCGATGATCGCGTCGAACATATGACCGCGACCGACCAGCTCGATTGAGTCGGCGATCACCTCGCGGGAGACGAGGGAGGTTTTCATTCCCTCGGTGCCCATCGTGACCCCATCCGAGATCGCGACGGTGTTGAACTCCATCGGCGTGCCCCCGGCTGCCCGCACGCCCTCCTTGACGTGCTTGGCAAGCCGGCGCAGGTTCAGATTGCACGGCATCGTCTCGATCCAGGTGTTGGCGATGCCGATGATCGGTTTCTGCAGATCCTCGTCGCTGTACCCGGTTCCCTTAAGCATGGCGCGGGCGCCAGCGCGCTCGCTGCCGTCCAGGATGGTCCGACTCTTGTGCCGGAGGTCGGGTTCAGCGGGGGTGGCCGATGCGCCGTTGCTCCCATGTCCGTTCGTCGCGCTCATCGTGGTGTGTCCTTCCGCTGTCTGGTCCGTTGGGGCTCCGATCGCCGTCCCCGCCGGCGCGCGTGGCTGGCCGGTTGATCCGCGGCACCCGCCGCTTCCATCGTCGCGGCAGTTTCCGCCTCTTCGCCCGAAGGCGCAAGCCCTCCGGGTTGCCCGAAGGCGGCGGGAGCGGCGTCAGGACCGGTGGCTGACCCCATGGCCGATCTCTCGGCGATCAGCAGACGATTGAGTCCATCGATCATCGCACCCGCGACCGGAACCGGCCCACCATCGGACCAGGGCGGGGCGGTGCGATGCATGAGCGCGTCGATCTGAGCGGCCAGTTCCGCTGGCGCCAGCGGAAGGGCTGTCGCTGTTGCTGCCAGACGCTTCTCGCCCGGATGCGGCAGGCGATTGAGCGCGAACAGCACATCGAAGAAGCTCGCCAGTAGCGCGGCGATCCGGTGCTGGACGGCGACGACATCGCCATGAGCCATCGCCGCCTCGACCTGATGGAGAAAGGAGGACCGCGACTCCCGGAGGACCGGGTAATTCTTGTCGATGACCGCCTGCCGGAGCGGTTCCGGGTAGGGTTGGCGGGCGACGCCCTGGAGACGGCGAAACCACCCGTCCCGGTCGTAGATCGGCACCGATACCAGCACGTTCTGCCAGAAGCAGGTCGAGTAGCCAACCGAGGCCTCATGCCGCAGCAGCACGCGATCGAGCGCCTCCTCGATCCAGCGTGGTGTGCGGTACATCACGTCGATCGTCCGCCCGCTGCCAGGGTCGAGCCAGGAATCACCCGGCTCCCACGGGCTCTGGTCGATCTCGGGTGACACCGTCCCGGCCGCGAGCGCTTCCCGCGCCGCCAGCGGGACCTCGCCATCGGCATAGACGTAGAGGTCGATATCCGAGTCCGCATCGGCGCGGCCCGTGACGCGCGAACCCGCCATCACCACCGCGGTGACACCGGGCAGCGCCGCGAAGGCAGCGGCCACGTCGCGGGCCGGCTCCGGGATCGGCACGGGGGTGGGAGGTGGAGGGATCACCAGGATGATGTGTCCTTGACGAGATGGAACGATCGTTCAGGCGCGCCCGATTCTGCACCGCTGGTCCGCCATCAGCAAGAGCGCTCGGACTGGACGGTGGCTTACTATGCTGCGGTCGTGACGCCACGGCGCGACGAGGAGGGGGCAATGGTGACGAGTGGACTCCGGTTCGGGATTCAAACGCCGCCGGTTCGGCCCTGGCCCGAGATGGTGGCGCGCTGGCAATTCTTCGAGCGGCTCGGGTTCGAGAGCTGCTGGCTCCCGGACCACTACGTGCCGCCGTTCAAACCGGACGGTCCACTCTTCGAAGCGTGGACGTTGCTAGCTGGGCTGGCGACACAGACCGAGCGGATGCGCCTCGGGGTGCTCGTCAGCTGCAACACCTTTCGGCATCCGCCCCTGCTGGCGAAGCAGGCGATGACGGTCGATCACCTTTCCGGCGGACGACTGGAGCTCGGTCTGGGGGCGGGCTGGTTCGTGCCGGAGCACGAGATGATGGGGATTCCATTTCCGGAGCCGCGGGAGCTCGTTGCCCGCTTCCGGGAAGCGGTCGAGATCGTCGATCGGCTCCTTCGCGACGACGTGACCACCTACGACGGTCAGTACTATCAGGTGCGAAACGCACCGTGCCGCCCGGCGCCCCTCCAGCAGCCCCGGCCACCGCTGACGCTGGGCGCCCATGGACCGCGGATGCTGCGCATCGTCGCCGAATATGGGGACCGCTGGAACTCGAACGTCCCTGTCGCCGAGATGGCTGAGCGCAACCGCATCCTCGATGACCAGTGTGCCGCCGTTGGCCGCGACCCGGCGGCGATTCTGCGCTCTCACCTCTACGTTCCCGCCGTTCTCCCCGATGAACGGCCGTGGGACTCGATCGAGGCGTTTCACGACTTCACCGGTCGCCTCCGGGAGGCGGGCGTTCGCGAGATGATTCTGCAGCCGCCCCCGGACAATCAGGACGCCATCGTCGAGCGGATCGCCAGCGAGGTGCTACCCACGCTGCGGACAGGTGTCACGTAGGAGGGCGCCATCGGTGGCTCGTGGCCGCGGCCCGCGTATACTTCGTGCTGCATGCGATCGCTGATCGCGCGTCGTTGCCACGCTGAAAGGTTCCCGACGGCCCATGGGCACGCAAATCGCAGAGATCATCCTGTTTCTGTTGCAAATCCTCTGGTTCGCGATTATTGGCCGGGCCCTGATCTCCTGGTTCGACCCGGGCGCGCGCTGGCCGATCAGCCGCGTGCTGCACGATGTGACCGAGCCGATCATCGGACCGATTCGCCAGATCATGCCGAACCTCGGGGCGCTCGATATCTCACCGATCATCGCGCTGGTGCTGGTGCAGTTGCTGCGAAACTTCCTGTCCCGGGCGTTGCTCGGCTAGCCTGGCCACCATGGTTGGGCGAGAGCGCCCGACCGGCGGTGCGACGGCTGGACGCGACCAGAGCAATACCGTAGAGTCCGGGGAGTATCTGGTGTCGCCTCTCGTCCGGAGTGGGTTGCGTATGTCGAAGGTCATCACCGTTCTCTACTGGATCTACGCGGCGGTTCTGGTGTTACTCATCATTGGGGGGCTCCTCTCCGTCTTCGGCGTCTTTTCCACCGGTTATGACGGCCCGGGCATCTGACCCGCCCAGCGCCGACCGTCGTCCCGTAGGGGAGGGCCCTGTGCCCTCCCGTGTTTCCTCACCCCCGTCGTCCCCATGGGGAATCGGCGCGCGTGATCTGGTTGTCGCGACGACGATGCCGAGCCCCCGGGCCCGCCGAGGGTGACCTGCAATATGGCGTCCCCGGATGCCGGGATCGACGCTGTCTGATGACCGTAGCGGCGACGGGTGATCGCCGTAGGGGAGGGCACTGGGCCCCCCGTGGCCCAACGGACCACATTCCAGGTGACCTGCGCTACCGGTGGGCTGAGTCACCATCGGTCGATGGACGGGCGCATCATTCCGACATTGAACCCGTGGTGTCGCATGGTCGGCCGCAATGCCGACGGGAGGGCACGGGGCCATCATCACGCGGGTGCGCCGCGGCCATCATCACGCGGGTGCGCCGCGGCCATCATCACGCGGGTGCGCCGCGGCCATCATCACGCGGGTGCGCCGCGGCCATCATCACGCGGGTGCGCCGCGTTTATCGGGGTTCTCTATCATCCGGGAGCGCATGGCGGCCCCATTCCTCGGCCGAGAGAGAGGGCGACGATGTGGGCGGTGCTCCCCACCGACTCAGGAGGGCGCGTCGGATGGTTGCAGATCCAGGCCGATCATCTCCATCAGGCGAAGGGCGTTGGTGGAGGTCGCAATCCCCTGACGAGCGGTGTAGTCAAAACTCATCGCCGGACCGGCGCCATCGGTCGAGACGGTTTCCCGAAAGTGAATCGGATGGGCGATCGTCGCGATCTCCGGAGCTTCGGCGAGTTGCAGATCGTGCGTGGAGATCGCCCCGATCGCACCAGCGGCGACGAGATGCCGCGCGATGCGCCGCGCCGCGATCTGCCGCTCGGCGGTGTTCGTTCCCTGCAAAATCTCGTCGAGCAGAAAGAGTAGTCGGCGCTCGCCACCGGCCGCATCCCGGGCGGCGTCGACCACCCCCTTCAATCGTTGCAGCTCGGCCATGAAGTAGGAAACACCCCGCTCCAGCGAGTCCTCGACGTGCATGCTGGTGCAAATGGTGAGCGGCGGCAGCGAGCAGGCCGCCGCGCAGACCGGCGCCCCCGCCTGGGCAAGCACCACATTGGCGCCGATCGCCCGCAGGAGGGTGCTCTTTCCCGACATATTCGATCCGGTGACGAGGAGAAAACTGCCCGGCGGCCCGACTTCCACGTCGTTGCCGATCCGGGTCGAGGCGGGGAGCAGCGGATGCGCCAGGGCAGACGCCTGAAGGGTGCTGGTGGAGTTGTCGACGGCTGGAAAGGCCCACGACGGCTCGTCATGGGCGAGGATGGCAAGGGCAGCGAGCGCTTCTATCTCGCCCACGGTCGTCAGCCAGGATCGGGCCCGCCCTCCGGCGACGACCTGCCATCGTTCCATCGCGGCGACGAGATGAAGATCCCAGAGGGTGATCGCCTGGACGATCCCATACGCCAGCGACGACGCGGGGATCACCAGCCCGGCCAGCCGGTGCAGCCGGGACAGGTGGCGGTGGGCTGGCTGGCCGGTGGTGGTCAGGGTGGCGCGTAATCGCTCCAGCTCATCCGCCGCGAAGCCCGCGCCAGCGAGGAGTTGGAGCTGGTCCGCGTAGGCGACGAGCGCCCCCTCCTGCCCATAGACATGGCTGAGCACGGCGTGCGCCTGGCGACCGGCGGTCTGGCTGACGAGGATCATCGCCGCCAGCGGCAGGAGCCAGAACGGCAGGACGGTCACCGCGGCGATCTGCAGCGCCGCCAGCCCCCAGAAGAGCCCGGGTAGCAGCCAGGAGAGTCCTCGCAGGAGCGGGCGATCCGCGAGCCAGCGCTTCCCTTCCGCCCAGGCAAAGAATGGCTCCGGGTCGGGAGCGCCCCGCTCGCGGAGACGGCCCAGCAGTTCCAACTCCTGCCGCAGATCGAGCCGTGGGGCGAGATCGATGACCGCCGCCTGGCGGGCGCGGATCGTTTCCGGGCTGGCGGGATCGGTCAGCCAGCGCGCCACCGAGGCGGCGCCCATCGGGGTCGTCGCGCTATCGAGCAGATGATTGACCGAGGCGCGACCGAACAGGTCGAGATCGGCGGCGAACGGATGGTCCGCTGCCGCGCGGGCGACATGCCGGAGTGGCAGCGCGTTCCAGTCCCGCGCGAAGCGGGCAATTCCCTCCCGGTTGATCTCGACCAGCGTGGCGGCCCGGCGGCGACGGCGACCGAGATCGGCGTGATGCCGGGCGAGCAGCCCGAACAGGACCAGGAGGGCGATCCCCGCCACGATGAGAACCGGCGCACGATTCCAGATCCCGAACCCGAGTGCCACGGCCGCGGCGAGGAACGCGAGCAGACGGAGGTTCGCCACCCGGTTCCAGCGGCGCCCCAGGGCATCCCGCTCCCCGGCGAACCGGTCGTGGCGCACCTCATACGGCGTCGACATCGTCTCCGGGCCGGCAGTATCCAGCCGCAACGGTCCATTCCGGGAGGGCGTCAGCGGGTCGATGGTGGTCTCACGATGGCAAACTCGTTCGTTTCTTGTCTTCGAGACGGACGCATTCGTTCGTTTCGCATCGTGCCAGACGCTCCCGTCGTGAGCCACCACGACTGGGCATCTGCCCGGTGTGGACGGGCATCGCCGTCTCGTCGCACGACGAGCGTGCTCGGCTATTCCGGTACAGGTCGTGTGTCGATCATGCCGGCGTCACGTCCCTGACCGGCGGCCAGGCCTGGGCCGGTGATGGCCGCTCTACGAGTCGCCCTGGTTCCCCGGCCATCGGCCACCCATCACGCCCGGCGCTTCCAGCGTCGATGCCGGACCGGAGTGTACTGGACCGGTGGCACGACGGAGCAATTGGTGGCGTCTCCGACGTGTCCCTGGACCGGGCGGATAGTGGTCGGGGCCGAGCGGCCGCGGTGCATCAGGCGTTCAGAACGAGAGCCACTTAGCCTGATCCCGCGCCATGATTTCCAGCTCGTCGAAGTTGTGCCACCCCATCGCGCGCCGTCCCTCTTCGATCTCGTGGATCATGGCGACGAGCGACTCGTTGAGGCGAACATCGACGCCATGGGCCTCCCCCTGCCTGACCACCTCACCGAGGATCGGATCGACTTCGGTTTTGCGGCGGCGGACGACCAGGTCGTGCCAGATCCCGGTGTGGTTCTTGGCCAGGTGGCGCGTCCGCTCACCGTACGCCTGCAAGACGTCACAGACCCGCCGCAGCCCTCCCTCATCTTGCGGATCGTAGAGAGCAGGGTCGAGGTCGCTGAACGCTTCCAGCTGATAGCCCAGCGTGGTGCCGACCGCGATCGCTTCCCGGGCAAGGGCGATGCAGACGCGCTGGTTGCGCGCTGAATCGAGGATGTCGCCAATCGGGGCATCGACCAGGGCCGTCGCGAAGGCGATTGAGGCATAGGCCTGCTTCGCCCACAGATAGCCGAAGATGTTGCCGGTGACCACGACCGGGCGAGCGGGACGAATGAGGTCCGCGATCCGGGCGATTCGTGCCGTCTCCCGGCCATCCAGCTCGCCGAGATAGACGTTGCCGCCCGCGCCCTCCAGGATCTCCCCCGGTCCCTTGTAGTCCGCGCTGAAGTTGACGAAGGCGCCGATCACCCGATCTGACCCGACGCGTTGGGAGATCCGCGGCTCGTTCAGCCCGTTTTGAAGCGACACGATCGCGCCGCCGGGAGCCAGTCGCGGCACGATCGCGTCGAGCGCCGCCCCGGTGTCCTGGCTCTTGACCGCCAGCAGGACCAGCTCCAGCTCGCCTGGCAGCTCATCCGGCAGGCAAGCCGTGACGGGGACGGTGACATCGTCCGCGGCGCCGGAGACGTGCAGCCCGTGCTCATTCATCCGGTCGACGTGCTCGCGGGCCTTATCGACCATGAGCACGTCGTTGCCCGCCCGCTGGGTGTAGGCGCCGATCACCGCCCCGATCGCCCCCGCTCCATAGATCACCGGCTTCTGCGACTGCATCTCCGTGCTCCTCGTGGCTGCTCAACCGATCGTTGGGTATCGGGCTCGGGGTGTCCTGCCACACGGAACCAGCTCGGTCCTCTGGACGGGGCCGACCCGGTAGGCGATCGCCTCTGGGGTGGATTGACCTCTGGACGCCCTGCGCTAAGCTGCCTCCGTCAGGTCGATGCTTTCCTATCGCGGCGATGCGCTGGCGGGGACACCCTGGAGGTTCGCGCATGATCCGAACCGGTGAAGAGTACCGCGCCTCGATCCGTGATGGCCGCGAGGTCTGGATGAACGGTGAACGCGTTGACGATGTGCCGACCCACCCGGCCTTCCAGCCGATCGTCGATGTCCGAGCCCGGATCTACGACCTGGCCCACGAGCCGCCCACGCGGGACGTGATGACCTACCGCGATCCCGCGACCGGCGACTCGCTGGCGATCGGCTCCAAATTGCCGCGATCGGTGGACGACTGGCACGCCAAGCGCCGCGCCGTCGATATGGTGCTCGACGATATCGGTGGGATCGTGACCAGGGTTGGCGACGAGACGGTCGGCGAGATGTGGTCGCTCTACGACGGTCAGGATGTCCTGAACGAGGTCGACCCCCGCTTCTCGGCCAACATCCGCATCCATGTCGAGCGGTCGGTGCGGGAGGACCCATTTCATGTCTCGGCGAACACCGACCCGAAGGGCGACCGCTCCAAACGACCGCAGGACCAGGACCCGGACATGCTGCTGCACGTCGTCCGGGAGACCGACCGTGGGATCGTCGTCAGGGGCGCCAAATACGAAACCGCCGCCGCCTATGCCAACCAGGCCTTCGTCAAGCCGACGATCGCCAACTGGGGGAATGACGAGCTGTCCGACTACGCGGTCGGCTTCATCGTCGCGATGGGCGCGCCCGGCATTCGCCATATCTGCCGGACCGGCTTCGCGGGCCGCGCCCCCGCCGAGGACTACCCGCTCGCCAACCGCTTCGATGAGATCGATACGCTGGTCGTCTTCGACGATGTCGAGGTGCCCTGGGAGGATGTGCTCTTCTACCGCCATACCCGGGCGGCAGCCTACATCCGGGCGACGCTCCATCGCTACAGCGCCTTCGCCTTCGTGCAGCGCAGCCTGCGGCTGGCCGACCTGCTGATTGGGGCCGCCCTCTTCAATGCCCGCCAGACCGGGTTGGAGCAGCAGCAGGCGGTCCAGGAGAAGCTGGCCGCCCTCGCCTGCTACCGGGAAGGGATCAATGCTCACCTGACCGCGGCGATCGCCACGGCCGAGCCGAGCCCGGGCGGACTGCTGATGCCGAATCAGTCGCTTCTCTACACTGGCCGCGTGCTGGCGAGCTCGCAGCTGCCGGCGATGATGCACCTCGCCCGCGAGCTCTGCGGCGGTCAGATCTGCGTCACGCCAGACGCGGCGAGCTTCCGCCACCCGGTGACCGGGCCCTGGTTGGAGAAGTTCTACACGGTCAACGACGACTGGATCGCCGAGGATCGCCGCCGCCTGCTCGCCTTTGCCCGCGACCTCGTCAACTCCGACTACGCCGGGCACCGGTTGACCTTTCAGCTCTTCGCGCAGTCGCCGCCCTTCGCCAACCTGGCTGCCGTCTATCGCTCGTTCGATTGGGACGGACCGCTCGCCGCGGTCCAGAAGGCGGCGGGTCTCTCCGAACGGGTTCGGCCGATGAGCAATGCCGCCACCGCCATCGAACCGATCGGACGCCCATCGTGAATCCCGCTCACCGCCGTATCCGGCCCTTCAATACCCGGGACACCTATCCCGAGCAGCGGCTCGACAACGATCTCGCCCATGCCGTGGTCGCTGGCAACACGGTCTATCTGCGCGGTCAGGTCGGTCAGGACCTTGAGACCGCGGCATCGATCGGCATCGGCGATGTGGAGGCGCAGGCGGAACGGGCGATGGCCAACGCCGCGACCCTGCTCGCCGAAGCTGGCAGCCGGTTGGAGGATGTCGTCAAGGTCGTCATCTACCTGACCGATCCGCGCTACCGGGAGCCGGTCTACCGGGTCGTCGGACGGTGGCTGCGGGGGGTCCACCCGGTCTCCACCGGGCTCGTCGTGACCGCGCTGGCGCGACCCGAGTGGCTGGTCGAGATCGATATCACCGCCGTCATCCCGGCTGACCGACCGGAGGAAGGTTCGCCATGACCTTCTCGATCGCGGCGCGCTGTGGGCGAACCGGCATGGTCGGGGTGGCGATCTCCTCCTCCAGCCCGGCGGTCGCCGCCCGCTGTGCCCATGCCCGGGCCGGAGTTGGCGCGGTCTGCACCCAGAGCTCGACCGATCCCCGGCTCGGGCCGCGTCTGCTCGATCTCATCGCGGACGGCTTCACCCCGGCACGAGCGATCTCCCTGCTCCAGCGGGAGAACGAGTTGCTCCCGTACCGCCAGCTGACCGTGGTCGATCACGAGGGCCGGACGGACAGCTATTCCGGATCGGAGACGTTGGGTCTTCATGGCGCCGCCGAGGCGACTGATTGCGTCGCCGCCGGGAATCTGCTGGGTAGTGCTGGCGTGCCCCGAGCCATGGTCGAGGCATTTGCGCCCAACCCCGATGGCCACCTCGGGGACCGCCTGATAGCGGCGCTGGCCGCTGGGCTAGCAGCCGGTGGGGAGGCCGGTCCGGTCCATTCGGCCGGTTTGCTGATTGCCGAGGAGGTTCCCTGGCCAATCGTCGATCTCCGCGTCGATTGGGCCGACGACCCGATCGGCGACCTCGCCCGCCTCTGGCGCCTCTGGCGCCCCCAGATCGACGCCTATGTCGCTCGCGCCCTGAACCCGGCCGCGGCCCCAGGCTTCGGCGTGCCTGGGGCCGATCAATGACGCGCATGGTCAAGTACATTCCCGTGCGTTGACGATGGCCCTGACTGGTCGACCCGCTGCCGCTGCCGGTGCCGCTCGCAACCCCGCTCCCACTACTCCCGCCGCTCGCCGCACCACTCGCTGCGCCGCGCTGGCCGAGCGAGGTCGCTGTGGCATGCCAGTCGCCCAGGTCGCCGGGTTGGGGTCCGGTCAGCAGACCGTCGTCGGTGCCCTGACAGCTCCCCAGGTCCTGCTCGGCGGTCCCGACCAGGATCAGTAGCTGATTCCCCGTGGCCACTCGCAGATGGAGGGCGCGGCCAAGGGCCTGCCCCACCACCGGCAGCTCCTGCCCGTCGGCCAGACGCATCCGCCCGTCGCTGATGGCGCCCCGATCGTCGAAGCCGAAGCTGAGCTGGCCCCGCAGTTCGCCCGGCACCGCACCACCGATCGTGGCGCCGGCGCCGGCGCCGAGGCGGACGTTGGCGACCACGTCGAGCTGGCAGGTCGCGGCCTGGGTCGCGGGCATGGCGGCGCGCGCAGGCGCGTTGCCGATAGTGCCGAAGAGGGCCGCACCGAGTCCGCCCGCGCCGAGGTGGGCGAGCAACGCCCGGCGCGGCAGACCGCGGGCCATCGCGCGGGAAAGCTGGTCGAAGGCTCAGTCGTCCACGGGGTGACTCCTCTGCACGCATGGGCCGGTCGGGGGAATGCGGATGCACCGGGCATCCGTGATGTGTCGCGGGGCGGCCGGGTCCACGCCCCGCCGGCGTCGTCGAAGATGGCCCCTGCCACCTCCTCCATTCTTGGCCCCACCCACCGCGGCGTCTATTCGGAAAAGTACGTGTTTTCGGTCGCGGGCCAGTGCCGGACTGTCCGGCCAGCTGCATCGCCTCGGTGGTCGGGGTGGTGCGATATCGCCCTCCCGCCGAAGTCCGGACGCCGTCATGGCGCTGCGCCTTATCCAGGTCCCGCCAGGGGAAGCACTGGCTCCAGGGTAGCGGTCGGGTACTCCCGGGGGACAGGGAGCAGCATCCCGATTGACCCGGGAAGGACGTTCCCGGCAGATGGACGAACGGACACTGTTTCGATGCCCGGGCGAGGGGCCGAACGGTCGTGACGCTGAGCGGGCGATCAGCCGGCGCTGCCGTGCTCGGTGGAACGGAGCCGGGGTGCTCGTCAATTGACTCTTCGGGAAGCCCGTCTCGACCATTCGCCGGAAGACAACGACTGTTGCCATCCAGTCCCGATGATCAGCGTCTCAGAAGCCTGGACGTGTCCGGCCGCTGGGAGCCTTGTCGGCTCCTCCATGGCCGCGGTGGCGTCCGGGGTGCCGGGTGCGTCAGGTGGGGTGTCAGGAAGGCGGAGGGTTTAGGCGACGCTCGGCACGCTATCCGGGACGTTGACGCTGGCGATGATAGCGCTGTCGTCCGCGGGGGCGTCCTCCTCACCTTCGAGATAGGTGGCAATCGCGTCACGCGCCATCTTCAATGCCTCCGCGACCGTGGTTCCCCACGTGAAGCATCCTGGCAATGCCGGCACCGTGACATTGAACGCCCGGCGATCTGATTCGGGAGTAAGGATCACGGTGTAGCGACGCATCGACAGCAGCTCCATGAGCTGGGCAACGGTCAGACCAGTCTGGCGGAGGATGTTCCAAATCGTGCCGACCGGTAGAGACTTGTTCCCGTGACCCGGTACGACGACTCTCCCGAACCCCACGACTCACCTGAGCTTAACGTGGCTTCCGGCGGAGGTTCGCAGGCGTTCCCATCCGGACTGTTCCAGCGCGGCGACGAGCTATGTGCCGGAGTGCTGGGGCAGCTGCCCCGGCATTACGGCTGCTCCTGATGGAGACCATTAGCCATCTCGGTGGCATACGCGGGAAAGCTCGCAGGCGACAGCTCGTCGACGCCACGACCGGCCCAGTCGCCGCTTGCCATCCGCGGCCACATCCGCTCGGCCGCGGCCTGGAGGTCACGGGTCAACTGGCTGATGTCGACGCCGGGGATCTCGCGGTCGCGCATCACGACCCGGCCGTCGATGATGACGGTCGCGAGGTCGTCCGCGGTGGCCGAGTAGACCAGGTTGCGGATCGGGTCGCGCAGTGGGGTCATACAGAGCGTCTCGCTCTCCCAGAGCAGCAGATCTGCCCTGGCGCCGGGGGCGATCCGGCCCAGGTCGTCCCGGCCCAGCGCTCGGGCGCCGCCGAGGGTCGCCGCGTTGAAGACATCGGCGGCCGTGGCGACATCGGTCCGGCGATCGACGATCTTGGCGACGACCGCCGTCCAGCGCATCGCCTCGATCATGCTTTGGGGGCAGGTGTCGGTGCCGATCGTCATGGTGACTCCCCTTGCCAGGTAGCGCGGAAAGCTCTCCATCGCGATCCCACGCCGCGCGAAGACCCAGGCGGCATGGGCGACGCTGGCGCCGCTTTCGGCGAGGATGGCGATATCGTCGCCGTGATAGTTGGCCCACGATCCGCCAGCGACAATGATCGCGTGGCCGAGGATGACGTCCGGGCCGAGAAAGCCGATATCGCGCAGCCACTCGATCGGCGTCCGGCCGTGGCGATGGATCATTTCCTGGAACTCATTGACGGACTGCGACGTGTGAAGGGTCAGGGGAACGCCGAGGGCCGTGGCCGCCTCCCGCGAGCGGCGCAGCAACCGCTCGGTGCAGGTATCGACCTGCGACGGCGAGAGGAAGCCCTTGATCCGGCCGTCCCCGGTGCCGTCGACCCGTTCGATGAAGTCGATCGCGGCATCCAGACCGCGCTCACCGGCCTCCTCGTCCCAGGCGTACTTGACGCTCGATCCGTCATCGGTGAACCACCGGCCGGAGCGATATCCCTGTCCCACGTAGAGCCGCAGCCCAAATCGCTCGGCCTGCCGCACCGCATCATCGCCGTGCGATCCGACCTCCAGCACCGTCGTCGTGCCGGTCCGGATCAGCTCCGCCATCGAGTAGGCGAGGCAGGCCCGCGCCGCGTCGTCGTCCATCGCCGCCGAACGCACCGGCAGATACTCGAAGAGTCCTGATAGGTAGAACTGCCGGCTGCCCATATCCTCGACGAAGCTCTTGTCGAGCGGTGACTCGGAGAGGTGCGCGTGGGTATTGATGAGACCGGGCGTGAGCACCTTGCCGCGGGCGTCGATCGTCTCGTCGACCGCTCCATCGAAGCTGGTCCCGACGTGGATGACCTCGTTCCCCTCGTAGACCACGACGCCGTCCCGCAGATGCCGGTGCCCGCCGTTCTGGTACGCGATGACATGCGAGGCGTTGATCCTGGTTCGCGCCATGACTCATCCTTCCGCGCTCAGCGCTGAATCCGCCCGACCATCAATATCAGAGCAGGAGGACGACGATCTGGCAACGTCAGAGGGAGGGAACATCGCCGGCGGTGATTGTGACAACTTGGCACCGATGGCACGCGGGGTGCGTAGTACGTACGCGGAAAGGTGGCGATGGCGCCGTCGATTGGTCCCCGCGATCGTCCCCGTCAGGAGGTTCATATGATGCACCGGCGATCTCGGGTTCAACCACTGTTTCAACATGCTCGATTGATGACCTGTTTCGTTGGAGGGGCATTCGCCGTCGCGGTGATGCTCCTGATCTCATCATCGTTGCCGGGCGGGGCGACCGCTGCTGACCGCTCCCAGGTGGTGTTTCGTTCCCCGACCGTTGAGATTTCCGGACGGGTCGTGGCAGTTGGTGCGGGAGTCGTTGGCATCCGCGAGACCGGCTCCCGCGACCCGGTGGCCTTCATGGTCGACAGCGGTACGCGCGTCGTGCGCGATGGCGATGCAGTCACCGTCAGCGACCTGCGGTCGGGCGACGCGGTCCGAATGACGGTTGATGGCCGCACCGGATATGTGGACGCCCTGCGGGCGGCGCCTCGCGCGACCGGCCCGCTTCCCTCCCGGCACGATGTTGCCTGGATCGCCGCGCTGACGATCGTGACCGCCGCCTCGGTCCTGTTTGCCCGGGCCCGGCGAGGCGCCTGGTTGACCATCAGCCAGATCGAGGCGATGCGGCCGGTCCGCCGCTTTCGGTGGTCGGGCGAATCGTCGATGCCGGTCGGACATTCCTAAAGCACCATTCGCTTAAAACCCAACGGCCCGCTCAAAGGCGGGCCGTCGGTGCGTGCGGGTGCTGCTTGTCGTGGTTGCACCGGGCCGAGCGCCCGGTGCTCTGGGTCTCCGTGGTTCCGGCCGAAGCCGGTTTACATCTCGTTCTCGTCGTCGCTCACTTCGACGCGGACTGCCCGCCGCCGGGTGGGATCGCGGGGATCCGGCTCCTCATCGAAGGTGACCCGCTGTCCTTCGCGCAGCAGATCGAACCCATTGTTCGAGACCGCTGAACGATGAAAGAACAGGTCGTTTCGCCCACTTGAACCGTCTGGGGCGACAAAACCGAAGCCTTTATCATCGCGAATCGTCTTGATCGTACCTGTGGCCATTCGTGTCGTTCCTTCCGCTCCCTGCACGTCGTGAGAGTGTAGCACCTGAACCGGCTCTCCGGCGCACCTCCCCCAATGCCGATGGCGCTCTACACTCCGTGGATGATGGCCGGTCCCGGAAGTGAGGACGAGTTGATGGTCGCCGCGTTTTGTCAGCAATGCGGGGAAGGGACGACCGAGCGCCCGATCGAGGGCCGCCCGCGACCCGTCTGTGGGTCGTGCGGCGCGGTGACCTATCTTGATCCGAAGCTGGCGGTCGCGGTGGTGATTCAGCGCGGCCGCGAGCTCCTGCTGGGCCGGCGCGGTCCGCGAAGCCGGGAAGCGGGGAAGTGGAGCTTCCCCGCCGGGTTCGTGGAGCGGGGCGAGGCGGTCGAGGATGCGGCGGTCCGGGAAGTCCGTGAGGAGGTCGGACTTGAGGTCGAGATCGGTCCCTTGATCGGGCTCTACTCACGGCAGGGGGAAACGGTTGTTCTCGCGGTCTACGCCGCGGC
>JAABUS010001349.1_pt1 | contig 54189 bp, 53 predicted proteins | sample 5560161 | NCBI WGS metagenome assembly JAABUS01 (sample SAMN10711885, study PRJNA513376) | rock metagenome | isolation source: Antarctica rocks | place: Antarctica: Victoria Land, Trio Nunatak nord | collected 2016-01-04 | reverse complement strand
GCGCAGGGTGGTGCGGGGCATGGTGGGGGTGTAGCGCCGCGGGGCGAAGGGGGCGAGGGGCGGGGTGCCCTGTGCTCGCTGGAGCCGATGCCAGGGGCCTCTTCACGTGATCGAGCAGGCAAGGTTGAGGCTCTGCCTCAAACTCCGCCAGGGGGAGCCCCCCTGGACTGGCTTCTCTTAAGTAAGGCCGGTCCAGGGGGGGCCTCCCCCCTGGCGGGTCTGGGCAGAGCCCAGCCTTGCTTGCTGAACGGCAGGGCGGGTGTGTGTCGCGGCGTCCGCTTGACCGTGCCGGGCGGGCGGGCTCCAACTTCCCGCGTCGAGGAGGCGCCGCGATGCTGAAGGTCGGGCAGGGCGCCGTAGCGCCGCCGTTCCTGGCGATGGACGTGATCGCGGCGGCGAACCGGCGGCAGGCGGCGCTGCCTCCCGGGGCGCCGCGGGTGATCCGCATGGAGGTCGGGCAGCCGGGGACGGGCGCGCCGGCGGGCGCGGTGGCGGCGGCGCAGGCGGCGCTGCGGTCGGGGCGCACGCTGGGCTACACCGAGGCGCTGGGTCTGCGCTCGCTGCGGGAGGGGATCGCGCGGCATTGCGCGGCCTGGTACGGCGCGCAGGTGTCGCCGGAGCGGGTGGCGGTGACGACCGGAGCGTCGGCGGCGTTCCCGCTGGCGTTCCTGGCGGCGTTCGACCGGGGCGACCGGGTGGCGCTGGCGGCGCCGTTCTACCCGCCGTACGTCAACATCCTGACGGCGCTGGGGCTGGTGCCCGTCGTGCTGGAGACAGGGGCGGAGACGCGCTTCCAGCCGACTGTAGCGATGCTGGAGGCCATGGCGCGGGGGCCGGGCGGGCTGCCGGACGGGCTGATCGTGGCGAGCCCTGGCAACCCGGCGGGCACGATGCTGCGGCCGGAGGAACTGCGCGGGATCGCCGAGTGGTGCCATGCGCGGGGCGTGCGGCTGGTGTCGGACGAGATCTATCACGGGTTGCAGTACGAGGTGGCGGTGGCGACGGCGGCCTCGTTCAGCCCGAGCGCCATCGTGATCAACAGTTTTTCCAAGTACTTTTCCATGACCGGGTGGCGGGTGGGGTGGATGGTGCTGCCGCAAGACCTGGTGCGGGCGGTGGAGTGCCTGGCGCAGAACCTGTTCATCAGCGCACCGCACCTGTCGCAGGTGGCGGCTGAGGCGGCGCTCGGGTGCGGGCCGGAGCTTGACGCGAACGTGGCGGCGTATCGGCGGTCGCGGGCGCTGCTGTTGCGCGAGATGCCGGGGGTGGGGTTCGATCGGCTGAGCCCGGCGGAGGGGGCGTTCTACCTGTACGCCGACGTGTCGGAGCGGACGGGGGACAGCGTGGCGTTCTGTGCGCGGATGCTGGAGCAGGCCGGCGTGGCGACGACGCCAGGGATGGATTTCGACCGGGTGCGGGGCGGGCGGTTCGTGCGGTTCAGCTACTGCGGGGCGGAGGCGGACGTGGCGGAGGCGGTGGAACGGTTGCGTGGGTTCGCGTGAGGAGGCTGAAGCGAAGGAAGGCCAGGGGCTCTGCCCCTAGACCCCGCCAGGGGAAGCCCCCTGGGCGGCTTTATTTAAGTCAGTGGGATCAAAGGGTCCTCGGACCTTTTGCGGGTCTGGGCAGAGCCCAGCCTTGCTTGCTTTCCGGCTCCCCGCCGTGAGCATCGCCGGGCTGTCGCTGCGCGACCTGGAGTACGTGGTTGCGGTGGCGGAGCTGGGCAGCTTCCGCAGGGCGGCGGAGCGGTGCGTGGTGAGCCAGCCGTCGCTGTCGGCGCAGGTGCGCAAGCTGGAGGACTGGTTCGGGGCGCGGCTGTTCGAGCGGACCACGCGCCGCGTGATGGTGACGCCGCGCGGGCAGACGCTGATCGACCAGGCGAGGCGGGTGCTGGCGGAGGCGAGGGTGCTGGACGACCTGGCGCGGCGCAGCTCGGCGGTGTTCGGCGGCGCGTTGCGGCTGGCGGCGATCGCGACGCTCGGGCCGTACCTGTTCCCCCGGGTGCTGCCGGGGCTGCGGCGGGCGTATCCGGACGTGGCGCTGACGCTGAGCGAGGGGCGGACGGAGACGCTGCTGGCGCAGCTCACTGCGACGGACCTGGATGCGGTGCTGGTGGCGCTGCCGCTGCACGGCGATCTGGTGTCGAGCGAGGCGCTGTTCGTGGAGCCGTTCGTGCTGGCGTGTCCGGCGGGGCACCCGGCGGGGCTGGAGGGCGGGCCGGGCTGGGACGAGCTGGACCAGGGGGAACGGCTGCTGATCGAGGACGGGCACTGCCTGCACGAGCACGCGCTGGCGGCGTGCGCGGTGGCGGGGAGCCGCAACCGGCACGGCACCAGCGTGGAGACGCTCAAATACATGGTCGCGGCGGGGGAGGGGTGCACGCTGGTGCCGGCGCTGGCGGCGGTGGACGACGCGGGCGGGCTGCTGCGCTACCGGCGGATCGGCGGCGAAGCCTATGGACGCACCATCGGGCTGGGGTGGCGGCGCAGCGACCCGCGCGGGGCGGAGTTCCAGGCGCTGGCGGCGGTGTTGCGGCAGATCGCCGGGGCGGTGTGCCCGGAGACCGTGGCGGCGGGCTAGGCGGGGCGGCCCGGGCTGCAGGAACCTTACGGTTCGCTGCAGCCCGGGGCTTTCAGGGTGCGATTGGCTGCGGGATGCGCCCGGCCGGGGTTACCGGCTCCACCAGCCGCGACGTTTTTCCGCCACCGGCTCGACGGGCGGGGCCGGCACGGCAAGTGGGGTCGGCATGACGGACGCGACCTGATGCGGCTCCGGGATCGCGGGCTGCTCCTCGGCCTCGTCGGCGGCTTCGTCAGGCATGGCCGTGGCGGAGGACAGCTCCGGCGTCGGCAGCTCCAGGTCGAGAACAGGCTCGGCCGGCATGTCCACGGGCGTTGCGGCCTCGGGCTCGACGGCATCCGGAGTGCCGGTGGTCTCCTGGCCGATGAGCGTCTCGAACGGCTCCGGCTCGGCGGAGTGCGGGCGAGCGGCCGCGGTGACAGGCGCCTGGGTGGACCTGAGCGCAAGCTGGGCCTCGCGTTCCTCCGCAAGCTCCATCACGTCGAAGATGTCGATGCCGGAGGCGTAGGGGTTGGCGGGCGTCGGGCCGGCGTAGGGCGCCGGCGCCGCGAGGGCGGGCGGGGCCACTGGCTGCTCGTCCTCGTCGCGACGGCGGCGGCGGCCACCGCGGCGGCCGCGGCGGCGGGGCTTGTCCGAGTCCTCTCCCGCCTCGGGGTCGGTCGGCGGCTGCTCGCCGTCCACCGGGTCGATGGCAGCCTCGGCGGATGACAGGCCGGGCTCCTCGCCGCCGGCGTCGGGCAGGTCGAGGCTCTCCGGAGCGGTCTCGACCATGCCGTCCAGGGAGGGAAGCTCGGGCTGCTCCGCGTCGGGCTGCGGGGCGGCGGCGTCGCCTTCCGCAAGCGTCGCGTCGGTCCCGTCCTTGCGGCGGCCGCCACGGCGGCGACGGCGGCGCTTGCGGCGTGCCTCGCCTTCCTCGGCAGTCTCGCCCTCGGGAGCGTCGTCGTCGGCTGCGACGCTGGCGGGCGCGGCGGGGGACAAGGTGGCGGGCAGGGCGGCGGGCTCCTCGCGGCCCTGCTCGATGTCGGGCTCCTCGTCCAGCTCCGGCTCGTCGATCTCGGCGTCCGTGGGCAGCAGGCGCGTGGCGCCAAGGTCGGAGGGGGCGGGCGGAAGCTCGTTGGGCGCCAGGGCGCGGACGCGGGCGATGCGGGTTTGCGCGGGCAGCAGGCTCTCGTCGGCCTCGAAGCAGACGCGCATCTCGTAGCGCGACTCGATCTCTGCGACGCGGCTGCGCTTGTGGTTGAGCAGGTAGATCGCGGTGGGCGAGGCGACGTGGACCTGGATCTCGTCGCCCCTGTGCTTCGCGCCGGCCTCCTCGACCGCGCGCAGCACGTGCAGGCTGGCGTTCTCGGTGCTGCGGACGTGGCCGGTGCCGTCGCAGTGCGGGCAGGCGACGAAGCTGGTCTCGGCGAGGGAGGGGCGCAGTCGCTGGCGGCTCATCTCGAACAGGCCGAAGCCGCTGATCGAGCCGAGCTGGATGCGGGCGCGGTCGTCCTTCAGCGCCTCCTTGATGCGCTTCTCGACGGCGGCGTTGTTGCGCCGGGACTCCATGTCGATGAAGTCGATGACGATCAGGCCGGCGAGATCGCGCAGGCGAAGCTGCCGGGCCATCTCGTCGGCGGCCTCGAGATTGGTACGCAGCGCCGTCTCCTCGATGCCGCGCTCCTTGGTGGAGCGGCCGGAGTTGACGTCGATCGCGACCAGGGCCTCGGTCTGGTTGATGACCAGGTAGCCGCCGGACTTGAGCTGGACGGTGGGCGAGAGCATGGCGTCGAGCTGGGCCTCGACGCGCTCGCTGGCGAACAGCGGCTGGCCGGAAGGGCTTTGCCAGAGCTGCACCTTGCGGGCGTGGGCGGGCATCAGCAGGCGCATGTAGTCGCGCGCCGCACGCCAGCCCTCCTCGCCGTCGACCAGGATGTCGTCCACGTCGCGCGAGTAGACGTCGCGGATGGAGCGCTTGATGAGGCTGGCTTCCTCGTGGATCAGCGCGGGCGCCATCGAGCGCATCGTGGTGTCGCGGATGTCGTCCCACAGGCGCAGCAGGTAGTCGCAGTCCCGCGTGATCTCGGGCTTGGGGCGGGCGGCGCCGGCGGTGCGGATGATCATGCCCATGCCGCGCGGCAGGTCGAGCTCGGCGGTGACCTCCTTGAGGCGGCGGCGGTCGGCGGCGGAGGTGATCTTGCGCGACACGCCGCCGCCGCGGGGCGAGTTCGGCATCAGCACGGAGAAGCGGCCGGCGAGCGAGATGAAGGTGGTGAGCGCCGCGCCCTTCGAGCCGCGCTCCTCCTTGACCACCTGGATCAGCAGGATCTGGCGGCGGCGGATGACGTCCTGGATCTTGTAGTGGCGCAGGTAGCGGGGCTGCGGGCGCTCGTCGCCGCGGTCCTCGCGGGAGTCCGGCCGTTCGCGGGAAGAGGCGGCGCGTGCGGGCGCGGGCTCGGATGCGGCGGGGGTGGAGCCGGCATCCCCGGGGTCACGAGTCCCGTCCGACAGCGGCTCGGGGGCGGAGTGGTCGTGGAGCGAGGCGATGGCCTGCTCGGACGCGTCGGCGTCGGGGGCTGACGGCGAGTCGGGGTCGGTGGAGGCGGTGTCGACGTGGTGCGTGTCGGAGGCGGATGCCTCGTCGGCGGGGCCGTGCCGCTCGTCGAAGCCGACGGCGAGGGGCAGGGCGGCGGGCTGCTCCTCGCTGTCCGGCAGGGCGGAGAGGATGTGCGGGGCATCGTCGGCTGCGTCGGTGGTGCGGTTCTCGCCGCCGCGGCGGCCGGAGTCACCGTCGCGGCTGGATCGGCCGGTGTCGGCTGACGGGTGGCGCTCGCCGCGGCTGCCGGCCTCGGAGGCCTGGGCCGCGGCGTCGTCGGCGGCTGCCTCCGCGCGGGCGTCCTCCTCCTGCATCGCGATGATGCGCTGCCGGTCGGCGACAGGGATCTGGTAGTAGTCGGGGTGGATCTCGCCGAAGGCCAGGAAGCCGTGGCGGTTGCCGCCATACTCGACAAAGGCGGCCTGGAGGCTGGGCTCCACGCGGACGATCTTGGCGAGGTAGATGTTGCCCTTGAGCTGGCGCTTGGCGGCGGTCTCGACGTCGAAGTCCTCGAGACGGCTACCGTCGAGAACCACGACGCGGGTTTCTTCCCCGTGGCTTGCGTCGATCAGCATGCGTTTGGTCATGAAGCGTGGATCTCCGATGCGCCCGCGCGCCAGCATCCCAGGGGGGTGCGGCGCCGCGCTGGCTCGATATCGTGGGTGCGTAAGGGTCGGGGACCATGGCCGATGCGCGCACGGCACCGTTCGGACAATGCGTCCGCTGCGGTGCGATCTGGCTCGTGGTGTGCATGGGCGAGGGCAGTGTCCCGGTCAGGGTGGCCTGACGCCTGCGCGCCGCGGCCGGATGAGAAGTGGGTGCGCGGACATTTCCGGCAGCACCGCAGCGTGGTCGTCGGCTCTGGCGGCACCTCGCACGAGGGAGCCGTCACGGCCCCTGCCGCACGCACGCCGTTCTGCCGGCATGGCATGGTTGTGACCGGTTCCTGCACGCAACGGGTGCGATGAAGGTGCCGCGCGCAAGCGCACAATGCCGGCCGCAACATGGTTCATCAGCTGGTCGCCAGCGCCTATTGTGGCGCGGATACACTTGCTGACCTGCATGTTGCAGAAGCATAGCGATGATGACGCAACCCCATGCAGTCCGCAAGTCCATGCGCGGCGGGTAAGCGGGCTGCATGAACCGGCGGCAAAGGCGGCGGGCGGGACCGGGCTTCGCGCGCACCCCCAAGGCTCTTGGCGGATGAGGCAGGATCTCAATCTTGCTTGCCAGGTGTCGGATCGAACACGATCCCGGGCCGGCCTGGTAGCGCTAGGGTGCGGTCGTTCTGTGGCAGAGGGTTTTGGCATGGCGGGGTTGGCTCTCACGCGTCGGATGCTGCTGGCCGGCGGCACCGGATTCCTGGCGCTGCCCGGCGGCGGGCGGGCCAGCCTGCGTGATCGGCCCGCGACTCCTCAGGCCGGGGCTGGGTCGGCGCGCGGGGATTGTGCCATGGCCGAGGCGCGGCGGTCGTTGCCGCTGCTGATGCTGGACCCGGGGCATGGCGGCAAGGACCCGGGCGCGATCGGGGTTTCGGGCACCTTCGAGAAGCACGTGGCGTTCGCGGCGGCGGGCGAGCTGAAGCGGCAGCTCGAGGTCGATGGCCGGTGCCGGGTGGCGCTGACCCGGGGGCGGGACGTGTTCATCCCTCTGGAGGAGCGGGTGGCGGCGGCGCAGTCCAGGGGGGCAGCGCTGTTCGTGTCCATGCACGCCGACGCGATCGCCGACCCGTCGGTGCGCGGGGCCAGCGTCTATACCCTGTCCGACACAGCCTCCGATGCGCAGAGCGCGGCGCTGGCGGTGCGGGAGAACTCGGCGGACCGGTTCGCGGGGCCGGCGTTTCGCGACATGCCGCCCCAGGTGGCGCAGATCCTGGGCAGCCTGGTGCGGCGGGAGACCAGGGCGGGGTCGGCGCACCTGCAGCACGCGCTCGTGGGGTCGCTGGACCGGGCGTTGCCGATGCTCGACAACCCGGCGCGCCACGCGCATTTCGTGGTGCTGAAGGCGGCCGACATCCCGAGCGTGCTGGTGGAGATGGGGTTCATGTCCAACGTGGCGGACGAGGCGGCGCTGCGCCAAGCGTCGCACCGTGCGCGGGTGGCGGCGGCGATGCGCCAGGCGCTCGACGGGTGGCTGGCGCGGGCTGGAACGCAGGCGGGCTAGAGGCTGCCTGCGGCCAGGTGGTGCCGACGTCGGCCTGCAAGGCAAGCAAGGCTGGGCTCTGCCCAGACCCGCCAGGGGGGAAGCCCCCCCTGGACCGGCTTTCTTTAAGTAGTGGATTCCAAAGGCGAGCCTTTGGCGGAGTTTGAGGCAGAGCCTCAACCTTGCTTGTTTCAAACGTGCGGCGACTCCGCGGGCGGCAGAGAGTAGAGAGCGGGCATGAGCGATAGCACCTCGGCGCGCGAGCGCATGGTCCCAGGCAAGCCGGATCCCTCCGGCCGCAGGCCGCGGGCGCCATCGCCGCAGCGTCGCCGGCTGGGGTTCGTGCGCAGGGCGGCAGGCGCGCTGCTGGGGCTGGCGATGCTGGGCGGCGTGGTGGCGGGCATCGTGGGGTGGAGCGCCTACTCGCGGTTCTCGGCGGACCTGCCGACGCTGGACGGGCTGCGGCACTACCAGCCGCGGGTGATGAGCCGGGTGTACTCGGGCGACGACCGGCTGATGGTCGAGTTCGCCACCGAGCGCCGCATCTTCGTGCCCTACACCGCGATCCCGGACCTGGTGAAGCAGGCGTTCCTGTCGGCGGAGGACCAGAACTTCTGGTCGCATCGCGGCGTCGATCCCCTGGCGATCGCCCGGGCGGCGTTCACCAACCTGACGCGGGTGGGGGCGAACCGGCGGCCGGTGGGCGCGTCCACGATCACCCAGCAGGTCGCGAAGAACATGCTGGTGGGCAACGAGGTCAGCCTGTCGCGTAAGGCGCGCGAGGCGATCCTGGCGCTGCGCATCGAGGACACGCTCAGCAAGGAGCGCATCCTGGAGCTTTACCTCAACGAGATCTATCTGGGCGAGAAGGCATACGGCGTGGCGGCGGCGGCGCAGGTGTATTTCAACAAGTCCCTGGACCAGCTCGATGCGGCGGAGGCGGCGATGCTGGCGGCGCTGCCCAAGGCGCCGAACAACTACGACCCGTTCCGGGCACGCGATGCGGCGCGGGGGCGGCGGGACTGGGTTCTCGACCGCATGGCGGACACCCGGGCGATCACGGCGGCGACGGCAACGGCGGCAAAGGCGGAACCCGTGGTGCCGGCGGGGGCGCGGCGTCCGGACATGGTGCCGGGGGCGGAGTGGTTCACCGACGAGGTCAGGCGCCAGCTCGTGGAGCGGTTCGGCGCGGACCAGACCGCCCAGGGCGGCCTCGTAGTGCACACAAGCCTCGATCCGGCGCTGCAGCTTGCCGCGGACGGGGCGCTGCGCGAGGGGCTGCTGTCGTATGATCGGGCGCATGGCGGGTGGCGGGGGCCGGTGACGCGGCTCGGCCTCGGGCGCAGCGGCTGGCAGGCGGCGCTGGGCACGGTGCCGCACGCGCCGGGGATGCTGCCGGGCTGGGTGCTGGCGGCGGTGCTGGAGGTGGGCGGCGATCATGCGGGCGTGGGCTGGCTTGAAGGGGCAGGCGCGGCGCGGCAGGAGCGCACGGGCAGCGTGTCGCTGTCCGACCTGGGCTGGGCGCGTCCGGTGCGCGACGGCGTCGCGGGTGCGGCGCCGCGCCGGGTCGCGGACGTGCTGCAGGTCGGCGACGTGGTGATGGTGGAGCCAATGGCGGCGGAGCATGGGTGCGGCGGGGGCGACGAGGCGGCAGGCGGCGCGGGCAGGGGGCGGGGCGAGCGGGTGAGCCTGCGGCAGATCCCGCTGGTGCAGGGCGCGCTGGTGTCTCTCGACCCGACGACCGGGCGGGTGCTGGCGCTGTCGGGGGGGTGGAGCTACGAGGCGAGCCAGTTCAACCGGGCGACGCAGGCGCAGCGCCAGCCGGGCAGCTCGTTCAAGCCGTTCGTGTACCTGACGGCGATGGAGCAGGACATCTCGCCGAGCCAGCGGTTCCTGGATGCGCCGTTCGTGCAGGGCGATTGGCGGCCGAACAACTACGAGATGGATTTCGGCGGGCCGACGCCGCTGCACACCGCGCTGGTGAAGTCGCTCAACCTGGTGACGGTGCGGCTGGCGAGCAGGATCGGCATGGATTCGGTGGCGGAGACGGCGGTGGCGTTCCACGAGGTGGAGGCGATGCCGCACGTGCTGCCGGCGGCGCTGGGCGCGGTCGACACCACGGTGCTGCGCGAGGCGGGGGCCTATGCGTCGCTTGACGAGGGCGGGCGCGAGGTGCTGCCGAGCCTGATCGACAGCGTGCAGGACCGCGACGGGCATGTGGTGTGGAAGGCGCCGCTCGGGCTGACCTGCGAGGCGTGCGGCGACGCCGGGCAGATGCCGGTGCTGAGCGACGGGCGCAGGCAGGTCGCCGACGAGGCGAGCACGTTCCAGGTGGTGGAGATGATGCGCGACGTGGTGGAGCACGGCACCGGGATTCCGGCGCGCAAGGGGCTCGACCGACCGATCGCGGGCAAGACCGGGACCAGCCAGGACTTCAACGATGCGTGGTTCGCGGGTTTCACGCCGGGGATGGTGACCGTGGTGTGGGTGGGGTTCGACACGCCGGCCAGCCTGGGCGAGGACGAGACCGGGGCCGTCGTGGCGGCGCCGATCTGGAACCGCTACATGACGGCGGCGATGCGCGGGCGGCCGTCGCTGGAGTTCCGGGTGCCGGACGGGGTCACGCTGCAGCGTTGGTCCAGCGGCAATGGCAGCGTGGTCGACGCGTTCAAGCCGGGCCAGGTGCCAGGGGTGAGCGCAGGCGGCGGCGAGGCGGTGGCGGCCAGCGGCGGCAATGCCGCGCGGGGCGCCGCCGCCACGGGCAACGGCGTGGACAGCGGGATGGGCGGGTTGTATTGACGCCGGCCCGGCTGGCGGGCTTGGCCGCGTCCATCGGGATTCATGCAACGGGCGGGTGGTTGTCAGATGTCCGCGGAATCCGACGAGCTGAACCTCCAGATCAGGCAGTCCGTGGCGCTGCTGAGGAGGCATCTTTGACTGGGACGTGGCACTTGCCCGGCTTGCGGAGCTGAACGCGCGCGCCGAGGAGCCGGCGCTGTGGGACGACGCGGAGGCGGCGCAAAAGGTGATGCGCGAGCGCAACCGGCTGGCGTCGCAGACCGAGGGCCTGACGACGCTGGTGGCCGAGGTCGCGGACACGGTCGAGCTGGTGGAGATGGCGGAGCTGGAGGGCGACGCGGCGATGGTCGCCGACGGCTTGGCGACGCTTCGCGGCTTCGCGCAGGAGGTCAAGCGGCGCGAGATCGAGAGCCTGCTGTCGGGCGAGGCGGACGGGTTCGACTGCTACGTCGAGGTCAATGCCGGGGCGGGCGGCACGGAGGCGCAGGATTGGGCGGAGATGCTGTCGCGCATGTACACGCGCTGGGCGGAGCAGCATGGGTACAAGGTCGAGCTGCTGGAGAGCAGCGAGGGCGAGCAGGCCGGGATCAAGTCGGCGACGCTGCAGGTCACCGGGCCGGCGGCATACGGCTGGCTCAAGACCGAGGCGGGCGTGCACCGACTGGTGCGGATCAGCCCGTTCGACGCGGCGGCGCGGCGCCAGACGTCGTTCGCCAGCGTGTGGGTGTATCCGGTGGTCGACGATTCCATCGTGATCGAGATCGATCCGTCCGACCTCAAGGTGGACACGTTCCGTGCGTCGGGCGCCGGCGGTCAGCATGTGAACAAGACCGAGAGCGCTATCCGGATCACGCATGTGCCGACCGGCATCGTCGTGGCCTGCCAGACGGACCGCAGCCAGCACCGCAACCGGGCGAAGGCGATGGAGATGCTGCGCGCGCGGATGTATGAGGCGGAGCTGCGCAAGCGCGAGGCGGCCAGTGCCGCGACGGAGGCGGCGAAAACCGACATCGGCTGGGGACATCAGATCCGGTCTTACGTGCTCGCGCCGTACCAACTGGTCAAGGACCTGCGCACCGGGGTGGAGACGGGCAATCCCGATGCGGTGCTGGACGGCGAGCTGGACGGGTTCATGGCGGCGTCGCTGGCGCAGCGTGTCGGTGCGACCCGAAGCGAGGCGAGCGCCAGCGCCGAGTAGCCCAGGGCTGAGAAGCATCGTGGAGCGGTCGGGCGGCGGCTAGTTCGGCGAGCCGTGCAGAACCTGGATGACGGCGGGGCCGCCGACCACGATGAAGATCGTCGGCAGGATGAAGACGATCATCGGCATCGTGAGCAGGACCGGCAGCTTGGCGGCCTTTTCCTCGAAGCGGGTGAGCATCTCCTCGCGCATCTCGGCAGACAGCACGCGCAGGGCCTGGGACAGGGGAGTGCCGTATTGCAGGGATTGCAGCATGGTCACGCCCAGGCGCTGGTAGGACACGAGCGCCGTTCTCTGGCCGAGGCTGAGCAGGGCGACCCGGGGGTCCGGGTTGAGCTGGAACTCGGTCGTCGTCTGGTCGAGCTCGTCGGCGACCGCGGGGTGGGCGTGGCGGATCTCCTGGCCCACCCGCTGGATCGCCGGCTCCAGGCCCAGGCCGGACTCGGTGCAGATGACCATGAGGTCGAGCGCGTCGGCCAGGCCGCCCTCCAGCCGCTTGAGGTGCACACCACGGTTGCGGCGGATGATCATGTCGGGAGAGACAAGGCCGACGCAGGCCGCCGCCGCGGCGCCGAACATCTGCACGCGGCCGCTCATGCCGACGGCGGCCAGCGCAATCCAGGTCAGGGCGGGAAGGCTCAGCGAGAGGAGCAGCTTCACGCTCACGAACAGGCTGAGCGCCGTGCTTGGCCGCAGGCCCGCGCGGAGCAGGGTCTGTTCGAGCTGCGCGAGCGTCTTGGGCGAGAGCAGCCCGGTGCGGAGCACGAGGCTTCCAAGGGCGACCAGCATCTGCAGGGGTTTGGCGATGGCCGACACCTTTTCCTCGGGTGCCGAGCCCAGCGCGCGGCGGCGACTCACATCGGACAGGCGGGTGGCCAGGCGCTTCTCCTGCTGCGCACCCCGCCACATGATCGCCAGCAGGAGCAGGAATGCGAAGCCGCAGGCCAGTCCGACGAGTGCAACCCGGTTCATGACAGGCTTTTCCGGATCAGGCCGCGCATGATGAAGATCCCGGTGCCGAGGCTGACGCAGGCGCCGGCGAGGATCTTGTTGCCCAGCGGATCGGTGAACAGGCGCATCATGTAGGCGGGGTTCATCAGCATCAGGCCGATGAGTGTCACGACCGGCAGGCCGGCGAGAACCGCGGCGCTTGTGCGCGCTTCCGCAGCCAGGGCGTATCCCTTGGCCTTGGCGGCGGTCCGCTTGCGCATGACCTCCGCGAGACCGTCGAGGGTTTCGGACAATCCGCCGCCGGTCTGCGCCTGCAGCGACAGCGCGGTGGCCAGGAAGCGATACTCCTGGATGTCGTTCAACCGGGTCATGTTCTTCAGTGCGTCCTCGAGCGTGACGCCGATCGCCAGCTCGTTGCCCACCTGTGCGAAGTTGGCGCTGGTCGGCAGCGGGCACTCCTTCGCGACGGCGCGGATGCCCTCGGCAAGCGGGACGCCGACGCGGACGGCGCGCACCATCATTCCCAACGCATCCGGCATCTGGACGCGCATCTTGTTGTGGTGGCGATCGATCATGCCTGCCGTCATCCGGCGGCAGATGAAGATCCACAGCAACGGCGTGGCGAGGATGGCGAGCGGTCCCGCGACGAACGCCGCGAGCCATGTCACGCCGCGGGCTGCGGCAAGTGTCGCGAGCAGGATGACCCACCACGGCGCGCGGTAGTGGCTGGCGAGCCTGAGCTTGATGCCGAACAGCGCCAGCAGCCGGTGGCCCAGGCTCTTGGGTGTCTGCACCATCGTGATGCTGACCCGCCCGTCCGACTGGGCCACGCTCGGCCGCCGGCTGGCAATGATGCCGTCCATGCGCTGCTGGAGGGCTTTCTCCTCGGCCTGGGTGCGCAGCACCAGCATCAGCGACACGGCGGTGGCAAACAGCAGGAGCGACGCCCCCGTCAGCAGGAGGGCCACGGTGCTCATGGTGACGCCTCCAGCGTCGTGGCCCATGTACGGTCGAGGCCGAAATACACCAAGCGCTGCTGGAAGCCGGGCCGGGCGCGGCTCACGATGTAGCGGCTGATCAGCTTGCCGCGCGGATCGAGCCCGGTCACCTCGAGGTGGAAGATGTCGTTCATGATGACGACCTCGCCCTCCATGCCCTGCACCTCGGTCACCTGGGTGATGCGTCGGCCGCCGTCGCGGTGACGCTCGACCTGAACGATCATGTCCACCGCGCTGACGATCTGCTGGCGGATCGCGAATTGCGACAGTCCGAGGTTGCCCATCTGCACCATGTTCTCGATGCGGGTCATGGCGTCGCGCGAGGTGTTGGCGTGCACTGTGGACATGCTGCCGTCGTGGCCGGTGTTCATCGCCTGCAGCATGTCGAAGGCTTCGGAGCCTCGGGTCTCGCCGATGATGATCCGGTCGGGGCGCATGCGCAGCGCGTTGCGCACGAGGTCGCGCGCGGTGATCTCGCCCTTGCCCTCCAGGCTGGCGGGGCGGGTTTCCAGGCGCACGACGTGGGGCTGCTGCAGTTGCAGCTCGGCGGCGTCCTCCACGGTGACGATGCGCTCGCCGGGGTCGATCATGCGCGACATCGCGTTCATCAGCGTGGTCTTGCCCGAGCCGGTGCCGCCGGAGATGATGACGTTCAGCCGCGCGCGGCCGGCGATCTCCAGGATGCGCGCGATCTGGCCGGTCATGGCGCCGAACTCGACGAGCTGGGCCATGTCGATGGCGTGGCGGGCGAACTTGCGGATCGAGATGTAGGGGCCGTCGAGCGCCAGCGGCGGCAGAACGATGTTGACGCGCGAACCGTCCTTCAGCCGCGCGTCGACCATCGGGCTGGACTCGTCGACGCGCCGCCCGACGGCGGTGGCGATGCGCTGGCAGATGCTGATGGCGTGGGCGGTGTTGCGGAAGCGGGCGTCGGACATCTCGACCTTGCCCTTGCGCTCCACGAAGATCCGCTGCGGGCCGTTGACCATGATGTCGGCAATGGACTCGTCCTCCAGGAGGCTCTCCAGGGGACCGAGGCCGAGCATGTCGTCGACGAGTTCGGTCGCGAGGCGCCGCTGCTCTTTCGAGTTCAGCTGGATGCGGCGGCTGGTGGCGATCTCGGAAACCAGACGCTCGATTTCGGGAAGAAGCTGCTCCTGCGCGAGTCCGGCCACGGCGGCGGGATCGATGCGGCCCAGGCACAGGCCGCGAAGCTCGGCGAGCTGTGTCTGCGAGGTGTCCGGCGCGGCCGAGGTGGCTGCGCGAACCGATGCCGCAGCGTTGGCGTCCCGCCGCTCCTCCTGCACCGGCACGGATGCCGCGGGCTCCTCGCGTCTGCGGCCGAACGCTGTCGGAAGGACGGTCATGCTCATGCGCGGCGTCCGAACAGCAACCTGCGGCTGCGGCGGACCTTATCGGTGTTCGCTGCCACGGCGTTGCTGTCCAGCAGCCTCATGAACGCCGCCTGGCGGGCGATCTCCGCGATCGCGGTGCGGAACGACCCACCTGCGGCGGCGGCGGGCTGGCCGAGGTTGGCAGCCGAGATCATCGCCCGCGGCAGGTCCGGGATGACGACGTCGGCCTTCATCTGAAGGGTCTTCTCGACCTGCTGCCGGGTCAGTCCGCCGGGCATGCCCAGTCGGTTCAGGACCACGACCGCGCGCCGTGTCTGCCCAGGGCCGGCCGGCAGGTCGAGGATGCGCAAGGTGTCGCGCAGGCTGGCGAGGGTGGGAAGCGTCACGACGATCCGCTGGTGTGCGAGCAGGAGCAGCTCCTTGTAGAAGCGGATCGGCTCGATCGGCGTGTCGGCAATGATGAGGTTGTAGCGCCGGCGCACAGCCTCGATGAGCTTCGGGGTGGCGCCCTGCGTGTAGATCGTGCGCTCCTCCAGCTTCTCCTCGGCGGACAGCACATGCAGCCGCTCCGACGCACCCTTCGCCGCAGCCGGACGCGCGGCACGCTCGAGGAACAGCGGGTCGATGCGATCAGGGCGTTCCAGGGCCATGCGCAGGCCCGGCCCGGCCTGGGTGTTCAGCATCATCGCCGCGCGACCCATGTGGAGGTCGGGATCGAGCAACAGCGTGTGGCGCTTCAGGTCGGAGGCGAAGTGCCAGGCCAGGTTCACGGCGATCGTCGTCGCGCCGGCGCCGCCCACGCTGGAGGTGACGGTGACGACGCGGCCGTTGGTGACCGATTCGAGGGGTCGCGCGGTGCCGCTGAGCAGAGGCAGGAAGTGGTGCGCCACCATCTCGCGCGAGATCGGCTTGCACAGGTACTCGCGCACGCCGAGCCCGCGGGTCATCTGCCGGTAGAAGTCGACGTCGCGCTGCTCGCCGACGACAAGGACGCTCACGTCCGGCTCGACCGCCTCGGACAGATGGCCGAGCGCGGAAAGCGGCTGCTCCTCGCCGCTGACGTCCACGACAAGGATGCGGGGCGTCGCGATCTTGCGAAGCGTCGCGGTTGCCGCCTGGATCGAGCTGCGACGCACGTCCAGCGCGCCGAGGCCAGCCTCGGCAAGACCGGACCGCAGCGCCGCCTCCGTGTCCGCATCGGTCACGAAGCCGAGGAAGGCCGGACGTTCGGGCCGGGTTGACGCGTCCGGGCGCTCCGCGGTCGCGGCTCCGGGGGCATCGGCGTCAAGGGTCATCTAGAACCTCGCGACAGCGGTCTGCGCACCGCGGAAAATGGTAAGGGTCGCGCTTTCGGGCGCGTTCCTCTCCCCGGCAAGGGACTGCGAGACGTCGCCCGCCCAGGTGACGGGAGCGGCGGTCTTGGCCAGGGCGAGCGGGGCCAGGGCGAGCGGGGCGCTTGCGGAGCGCACGGAGACGGACAGCTTGCCGAGCTTGAGCGCGATCGCGAGACGCTTGGCGTCCTCTGTCGAGACCTCGAGAGTCATCGTCTTGCTGTTCGCCTGGGCGTGCTCTTCGGGTGCGGCGCCCTGCATGAGCTGCTGGTCGACGGCGATCACGCGGATGTCGGTCAGCACGGTCTCGCTCGAGACGCTGTGGGCGGAGGAGCGGCCGGGAGCCGTGGTCTCACGGACCAGGATGAGGTCGATGTGGTCGCCGGGCCAGATCAGGCTGGCGTCGGAGCCGATCTGGTCGAGACCGATGGTCACGGCGCGCATGCCCGGGTCGAGCACCGCCGAGAGGAAGCCGTGATCACCCTGTCGCACGATGGCGCCGTCGGACATGGGGTCGCCCTGGGCCAGGGTGTGGCGGACCATGGCGCCGAACAACGCGGTTCGGTTCTCGGGCGTGTTGCGCAGGAACGCGGCGGCTTCCGGCGCGGGCAGGTCCGCGCTCGTCAGGTCGTCGGGTTTGAGCAGGCCTCCGGCGTGGATGGCGTGGGCGGCGACCAGGACCGGCGTCATGACAGGCGGGACAGGCAGAGCAACCACTTCGGCCTCCTGCCTGGCCGGAGCGACGGGTCTGGTCTCGATCCAGGTGACGGCGCCGAATCCGGCCAGGCCGAGGCACAGGACCACGAAGAGGGCGACGCGCATCAGCATGGTTCAGCCCTTTGCGAGCGCGATGAGGGTTCCGGCGCAGATCGCCACGACGTAGGGCAGCGCGTCAGCGCGGCGGGCGCGGCGCTGCTCGATGCGCAGACGGCGCAGCAGCGCGACCGAATTCCGACGCCGTGCCAGGACAGGAAGGTGGCGCAGGGCCAGGTAGAACGCGGACAGCACGCCGCCGCTGAACGCCACGCAGATCAGAAGCTCCGGGACGTGGCTCGATGGCAGCAGCATGGTCACGGCGGGGATCAGCTTGGCGTCGGCCCCACCCATCATTCCCAGCTTCCAGAGCAGCACGGTCACTGCAAGCACCAGTGTTGCGACCAGCAGGCAGGTCACGGCACCGCCGCAGGCCAGGTGGATGGACAGGCCGATGCAGGCGATGGCGACGGAGACCCGGTTCGGAACGGACCGGAGGAGAATGTCCCTTGCCGCGGCATACAGGAGGAAGCCGATTGCCGCAGCGTCGAAGACTTCGATGAGAAGCGTGCTGGTCATTTTGGACCCGATCCAACAAAGCCTGAACGCCCGGCAGGGATCATCCGGTGAAGCCGCCCCGCTGCTGTTTGAGCAGGGAGCGGCTGACCACAAGCGCGGAGCCGGGTGGCGCAAGATTTCCGTTTCCTGCTGCCACGACTGATCCCGCCAGAACGTGCCAGGAAGCGGCGTTCAGAGGCTCGTGCCGACGTTCGTGAAGGTGGTTTTCAGATTGCTGCCAACCGTGGTCACGGCGCCCACGACGACGGCGGCGATCAGGGCGGCGATCATGCCGTATTCCAGGGCGGTGACGGCGCGCTTGTCGGACATGAAATGCGTGTAGACGAAGAGGATCATGTTCACGTGCAGGGTTCCTTGTGTGCTGAAGCCTGGGACGGGGACGGTTGGTGACTTCAGGTGCCACGGCATAGTGACGGGAAAGTCTTGCGGACTGGTAAACGGCGACGACCTGGTCGATGCCGGTTAGGCGTTGGAGCATCCTGGTCGAGGCGGGGACGTCGCGCCGAGGAGACGAGAGTCCCCATCCACCCCGGAAGTCCTGACCGGACTTTCAAGGGCAGCAGGGAAGGACGGGCTCCATCCAGGACCCGCAAAGAGGCCTGTTTTCGAGATGAGGTTCTTTGGTCCCGTGACGCCAGCGGCTTCGTTGCGCGACCGGCAAGCCAAGCAAGGTTGAGGCCCTGCCTCAAACTCCGCCAAAGGCTCGCCTTTGGAAACCATTCCTTAAGTAAACGGGATCAAAGGGTCCTCGGACCCTTTGCGGGTCTGGGCAGAGCCCAGCCTTGCTTGCTTGTGGATCAGTATCCAGGTCACTGGTGCGATCCGGCGGCTGGATGCCCAGGGTCCATCCTGAGCGAGGTCTGGGGGCAGGGCGCCTGGTCTTGCCTGCCTCTGTTTTTCGGCAAGGGCCAGAACTTCTCGCGGCAGGCATGGCATGGCATGGCGTCGCGCTGGCTGGCGTCGAGTCCGAGTCAGGCTGTGGTGGCCAGGCGCAGAGTGGGTTCCTGGGCGATGAGCCCTGGGTCGCGGCAGGTGGCCGACAGGCCTTCTTCCAGGGTTGTCTGCGCACGCAGACCCAGCGCGGCGATGGCCGCTTCGGGGTTGCCCAACGAGACGCGGATGTCGCCGAGCCGCGGCGGAGCGAACTCGATTGCGGGCGGGCGGGCGGCGATGCGTCCCAGGGTCCCGGCCAGGGTCAGGATCGAGGTGCCGCGGCCGGTGCACACGTTCAGGACGTCGAACCGTGCCCTGCCGCCGGCCCGCTCGCGCCGCATCGCGCCCATCCCGGCCAGGAGGTGCGCCACCACGTCGCTCACGTAGACGAAGTCGCGGGTCTGGCGGCCGTCGCCGTGGATCGTCACGCGCTGGCCGGCGGCGATGCGGGCCGCGAAGATGCTGATCACGCCGGAGTAGGGGGACGCTGGGTCCTGGCGCGGACCATAGACGTTGAAGAAGCGAAAGCCGGCGGTCGGCACCTGGTGCACCATCGTGCCGACGCGGGCGTGCAGCTCGCAGCCCAGCTTGTCGGCCCCGTAGGCGGTGCGCGGTGCCGGGCGGGCGTCCTCGGCCATCGGGCTCTCGCCCTGGTCGCCGTAGATCGCCGCGGAGGAGGCGTAGGCGACCGGTATCCGGCCCTGGGCGCGCGCCGTGTCCAGCACGTTCACCGTTCCCGTGAGGTTGGTGCGGTGGGTGCCGAGCCAGTCCTCGTTCGAGCGCGCCACCGAGGCGATCGCGGCGAGGTGGAAGATGCCGGCCACTCCGGACGCCGCTGCGTGCAGCAGGGCCGGGTCGGCGACGTCGCCGACATGCAGCTCGGCGCGCGGGTCGAGGTTGTCCCGCCGTCCGGTGGACAGGTCGTCGACCACCCGCACGTCGTGTCCATCGCGCAGCAGGGCGTCGGCGAGGTGCGAGCCGATGAAGCCGGCGCCGCCGGTGATCAGGAACAGGCTCATGGCAGTCCTTCCTTGTCGCCGCGGTGGTGCGGGCGGAGTCGAGCCACGGTGCCGCTCGGGCGTGGCGCAGCATGTCGGGGCGGCCAGGAGGGTGTCATGCCAGCGGCCTCTGGCACTGACCTGTCAGGAAGAAAGGCTGGGCTCTGCCCAGACCCGCCAGGGGGGAGGCCCCCCTGGACCGGCTTTACTCAAGGAAGGCGGCCCAGGGGGCCTCCTCCTGGCGGAGTTTGAGGCAGAGCCCTCAACCTTGCTTGCCTCACTGCTCGCTCCCAGAGGCCAAGTGTCGCTCGAATGTCGTTGCAAGGGAATAATGCAGGTGCAGCCATCAACCGGCTTTGCAACTCAGCCATGAAAGAGCATTAAACAAAAAGTTTACAAGGCAAGGTTGCACTCATGGTCGGAAAGGTGAAAGAAGGGAGCATGGCTGCGCGGTCTTTCGTGTTCGGTCTGGCAGGGGTGGCACTTTTGTCGGCGGGCTTCGGGTCCGCGGGGCGGGCATTCGGCAAGCCGAGGGCGGTGCCGGCGGCGGTGTCGATCGATGTGGCGGGGCGCGGTCTTTCCGTCGAGGTCGGCACAGGCAAGCTGGTGAGGCTTCCCTCGCCGGCCAGCAGCGTGTTCGTCGCCGACTCCTCGATCGCCGACGTGCAGACACCCAACGCCTCGGCGGTCTTCGTGTTTGGCAAGAAGCCGGGACTGACGACCCTGTTCGCGTTGTCGCGCGATGGCTCGCCCATCGTCTCCTACACGGTGACGGTGCAGCGCGATCAGCAGGCCCTGCAGTCGGCCCTGCAGGCCGAGGGAGGGGATGGCGGCGTCCACCTGCTTCGCACGCCGCATGCCCTCGTCCTGCAGGGCAGCGTGGCCAGCCCGTCCGCCGCCGCGACCCTGCAGGATTTCGCGCAGAAGCAGCTCGGGCCGGGCGAGTCTCTGGTCAACCAGCTCCGTGTCACCGGATCGGTGCAGGTCAACCTGCGGGTGCGCGTGGCGGAGGTCTCGCGCAGCGTCACGCGGCAGTTGGGCTTCAACTGGAACACCGTGTTCAAGGCGGGCAGCTTCCTTATCGGGTTGCAGACCGGGCTGGGCACCATCGGGGCGGGGTCGCTGGCACCGGTGGGGACAGCGGGGCTGCTGAACAACGTGTTCGGTACGGCGACCGGCACGCTCGGCGTCGGTGTCGCGTCCAACCAGGCCAACGGCACCCAAGTGCTGGACGCGATGGCCAGCGAGGGCTTGGTGACGATGCTGGCGGAGCCGAACCTGACCACCACGTCGGGAGAGCCGGCGACGTTCCTGGCCGGCGGCGAGTATCCGATTCCGGTATCGCAGGCGCTGGGCGTCACCACCGTTGCCTACAAGACGTTCGGGATCAGTGTCGGCTTCACGCCGACCGTGCTCTCGGACGGCATGATCAGCATGAAGGTCAGTCCGGAGGTGAGCGCGCTCAGTACCACGGGCTCGTTCACACAGAACGGCTTCACGGTGCCGGCCCTGACGACACGTCGCGCGCAGACAACGGTGCAGCTCGCCTCCGGCCAGAGCTTCGCCATTGGGGGCCTGATCCAGAACGATGCGCAGAACAACGTGACCAAGGTTCCCTGGCTCGGCGACATCCCGATCCTGGGCACTCTGTTCCGCTCCACCTCGTTCCAGCGCAACGAGACCGAGCTGGTGATCGTGGTGACGGCCTATGCGGTCAAGCCGGTGGACAGCGTGCCGGCGCTGCCGACCGACTTCATCCGCCAGCCGAGCGACGTCGAGCGGCTGCTCCTGGGGCAGGTCGCGGCCAGGGCGGGGCCGGGCTTCGATCCGGAGCGGATGCCGCGGCTGCGCGGCGAGTCCGGCTTCCTGTTCGAATGATCCTTACCGACGAGGTTGCACGATGAGGCTTGTCGCGCGATGGACGTGGCTGCCGCTTCTCGGGCTGGCTGCGTGCAACGATCCGTCGATCGATCTCGGCATGGCGCCTCCGGTGACGCTGGTCGAGCAGCGGGTCGTGGTGCCCCTGCACGGCGGCGTCGAGCGCCGCGCCCTGGGGAACGCGGTCGAGTCGCTGGGCGGGGTGCCGCCGGACGGCTCGGTGAGGGCGGTCGTGAGCGTCGGCAATCCCCGCCGCGCCGAGGCGGTGCGCGAGGCGGTGCTGGGGTTCGGGGTGAGTCCGGCCCTGGTGACCCCTGCCGGAGGCCGGGGGAGCGACACGGTCCTGCTGAGCCGGACGAAGGCGCATGTGCAGGATTGTTCGTCGGCCCTGGTGCCGTCGCTGGATGGCGGCGTGTCGAGGAGCGTGACGAGTCTGGGGGTTTGCATCCAGGCCAACGCCCTGGCCGCGATGGTGGCCGATCCTGCGGATCTGGCCGCGCCACCCCGGTTCGAGCCCGCCGATGGTGCACGGGCCGCGCAGGCCGTGCTGCGCTGGCGGGGGGACGGCGCAGCGGCCCCGTCGGGCGGTCAGGCTTCCGCAGGCGGCGGCGAGGGGGCTTCCGGGGGCGGGGGGCAGGCCCCTGGTCAGGCGGGCGGCGGAGCTGCGGGCGGCGGGCTGTCGGGCGACACGGCCGGGGCGGGCGGCGGCGCTCTGGGCGGCCCGGCGACGGGCGGTGGTGCCGCGGCCAGTGCGGAGTAGAAGCGCAGGTTGTCGGCGAGGTCGGCGGGCGTGAGCGACGTGGCCGCGGTCTGCGCGGCGTTGCGCATGTCGCCCTGGAGGCCGTAGGTCAGGGCCAGGTTGCCGGCCACGGTGGCGAGCGCCGATTGCGGGGCGCCGGACGCCGACAGCTCCGCGCGCAGCAGTCGGAACTGCTCCAGGGCCTCTGTCGGGTGCCCGGAGAGCGCCAGGGACAATGCAAGGTCGTTGCGGGCGGCCATGCTGTGCGGTTCGGTCGTCAGCACGCGACGATACATCTCCTGCGCTGCCGCGGGGTTCTGGTCGGCGTCCAGGGCGACGCCCAGGCCGACCAGCAGCGATGAGTCGTCCGGATTGGCGCGCAAGGCCGTGCGGAACACCGTGGTGGCCAGGCCGGCGCGGTGGGCGAGCACCAGGAGCTTGCCCAGGGTCGCCGCCAGCTTCGGGTTGTGCGGGGCGGCGGCCTGCGCCTGTGTCAACTGCTCGATGGCGTCGTCGGCGTGGCCCTGCGCGGTCAAGTCGCGGGCGTAGCGGATCCGCGTGTCGATGTTGCCGGGGTCCAGGGCCACGGCGCGCTTGTAGAAGACGCCTGCCGCCTGGGCGTCGCCCGCCTGTGCCGCCGCGTCGGCGATCCTGGCCAGGGCGGCGGGGTCGGTGGCCGCGCGCTTCTCGGCCGCGACGTCGATGCGGCTTTGCGGGCCGACACAGCCGCACAGGGTGGCGGCCAGGAGGCCGAGGGCGGCGATGCTGCGGGCGGGGTGTGGGAGTGTTCGCACGCTGCTGTTCCTGACGGGGTGGCGGGTGGCGGGGCGGGGGCTGAGCCTCACGGGTGGCGGCCCGTCAACCGCGGCCGTGGATGCGGAACGCGAGCGCCTCGGCGACGTGGTGGCGCTGCACGACGGCGGCCTCGGCAAGGTCGGCGACGGTGCGCGCGACGCGAAGCACCCTTGTGTAGCCCCGCGGCGACAGCCTGAGGCGGTCGCAGGCCTGCTCGACCAGGGTGCGGGCCGCCTCGGACAGGGAGATCGTGGCGGGGTCGGCCTCGGCGTTGCTGCTGTCGCCGCGCTGCGTCTGCCGCTCCCTTGCCTGGCGCACCCGGCGTGCCACCGTGGCGCTCGACTCGCCGGGCGGGCCTCTGGACAGCTCCGGGCCGGTCGCGGGCTGCACGTGCAGCGACAGGTCGATGCGGTCGAGCAGGGGACCGGAGATGCGGTTCATGTAGTCCTCGCCGCAGCGAGGCGCGCGGCTGCATTCGCCGCCGGCGCTGCCGAGATGGCCGCAGCGGCACGGGTTCATCGCCGCCACAAGCTGGAAGCGCGCGGGGTAGGTGATGTGGGCGCTGGCGCGCGACACGGTGGTGCAGCCGCTCTCTGCGGGGCCGCGCAGGGATTCGAGCGCCTGCGCGGGGAACTCCGGCAGCTCGTCGAGGAACAGCACGCCGCGGTGCGCGAGGCTGACCTCGCCCGGCCGCGCGCGCTGGCCGCCGCCGGACAGGGCGGCCTGCGAGGCGCTGTGGTGGGGTTCGCGGAACGGCGGGCGCATCACCAGGCGGCCGCCCTGCAGCAGGCCGGCGACGCTGTGCACCATGCTGACCTCGAGCGCCTCGGACGGCGTGAGGTCGGGCAGCAGGCCGGGCAGGCGGCTGGCGAGCATGGACTTGCCGGCACCGGGGGGGCCGATCAGCAGGAGGTTGTGGCTGCCGGCGGCGCTGATCTCCAGGGCGCGCCGGGCGGTCTCCAGGCCGCGTATGTCGGACAGGTCCGGGGAGGGCGGGCTTTCCATCAGGCCGGCGGGCTGAGGGGGGGCGAGGACCTGCTGGCCGCGAAAATGGTTGAGGATGCCCAGCAGGTCGGGGGAGGCCAGCACCTCGATGCGGCCGACCCAGGCCGCCTCGCCGCCCTGGGAGGCCGGGCAGATCAGGCCGAGGTCCAGCTCGGAGGCGCCCATCGCCGCGGGCAGCACGCCGGGGACGGGCAGCAGGGAGCCGTCCAGGGACAGCTCGCCCAGCGCCGCGTAGCCGCCGATCTCCTCGCGCGGGAGGACGTCCATGGCGGCCAGGAGGCACAGCGCGATCGGCAGGTCGAAGTGGCTGCCTTCCTTGAGCAGGCTTGCCGGAGCGAGATTGATGAGCACGCGCTTGGGCGGCAGGGCGAGGCCCATCGCGGTCAGGGTGGCGCGGACCCGCTCGCGCGCCTCGCCTACGGTCTTGTCGGGCAGGCCGACAATCAGGAAGGCGGGCAGCCCGCCGGCGATCTGCACCTGCACCTCGACAGGGACCGCTTCGATGCCGGAGAACGCGAAGCTTCGCACCCGGGCGATGCTCATGGGCGCTGCTCAACCTCTGGGTGCTGGATTCGGCTTTGTTTCTACTGGCCTCCGGGGCGCGCGGCAAGGCATTCCTGCGCCTGGAGTTGCCGGGCGGTGGATAACGGGCCAGTTGATCGGGACAGGAGCGGGGGCGAGGGATGGCGGCAGGGACTGCGTCGGGAGAGGGTGCGGCGGGGCGGCGCAAGGCGGCCGGGGCGTCGTCGGGGCGGGCTGGGCGCGCCGCGGCAGACGCTGCCGCCGCGCCGCAGGGGCCCGCGTCCGAGACGGACGGGCTGCTCGATCCTCGCTTGGCCGCCAAGGCGGCCAGGCTGCATTACGTCAGCGACGCCAAGGCCGGCATCAGCCGCAGGGCCGTGGCGGATGGCTGGAGTTTTCATCGACCCGATGGGGAAGAGGTCACGGACGAGGCCGAGATCGCCCGCATCCGGGCGCTGGCCATTCCGCCGGCCTACACCGACGTGTGGGTCTGTGCCGATCCGCGTGGGCATCTCCAGGCGGTCGGGCGGGACGCGAAGGGGCGCAAGCAGTACCGCTACCATCCGCGCTGGCGCGAGATCCGCGACGAGGCGAAGTTCGGCAAGATGCTGGTGTTCGGCGAGAAGCTGCCGGTCATCCGCGCGCAGGTGGAGCGCGATCTTGGCCTGCACGGCCTGCCGCGGCAAAAGGTGCTGGCGGTGGTGGTCCGGCTGCTGGAGCGCACCCTGGCGCGCATCGGCAACGAGGAATACGCGAGGACGAACAAGAGCTTCGGCCTGACCACACTGCGGCATCGCCATGCCAGGGTGAAGGGAAGCCACGTGGTGCTGGATTTCAGGGCCAAGCATGGGGGCGAGTGGCACGTCGATCTGCAGGATCGCCGCCTGGCCGGGATCATCGCGCGGCTGGAGGATCTGCCCGGGCAGGAGCTGTTCCAGTTCGAGGACCATGACGGGGTGCGCCACGGCATCAGCAGCCAGGACGTCAACGGCTATCTGCACGAGATCACCGGCGAGGAGATCACGGCGAAGGATTTTCGCACGTGGGCGGCGACGAACCTGGCGGCGCTGGCGCTGCACGAGCTGCAGCAGTTCGACACCGCGGCGGCGGCGAAGAAGAACCTGGTCAGGGCGGTCGAGCATGTCGCCATGCAGCTCGGCAACACGCCGGCGATCTGCCGCAAGTGCTACATCCATCCGGCGATCTTCGAGGGGTATCTGGATGGCAGCCTGATTGAGGGTCTGAAGCAGCGCGCGGACGCGGTGCTGGATGGGCACAGTCATGGGCTGACGGCGGAGGAGGTCGCGGTGACCGCGTTCCTGAGCCGGCGGCTGGGTGAGGCGATCGCCGATCCGCAGCACAGGGGTGTTGGATAGGCGGTGGCGGGAGGGCGGCTGCACGGCGTGGACGTGCGCTCCGCGGCACCGTCCGACGCCGCGGACATCGCGGGCCTGCTGGGCGAGGTGGGCGAGGCGGTCGCGGCCAGGACCGTCGCCGTGCGGCTGGAGCGCATGTCGCGGGAGGGCGCGGTTCTGGTGGCGGTGGGGTTTGCCCCGGTGATCGGGATGGTTGCGCTGCACTGGTCGCGGGGAGTGATCAGTGACGCGGCGCTGGCGCGGGTCGATCTGCTGGTGGTGGGCGAGCAGGACCGGGGGCGGGGCATCGGCCGGCTGCTGCTGAAGTCGGCCTCCCAGCTGGCGCGGACGGCCGGGTGCGACATCCTGGAGATCGTCGCGGGTGAGGGCGGCGACGGGTTTCTTGTGGCGACGGGTTTTGCCCGGTCTGGCCAGGTGCTGCGCCGGCCGCTGCGTCGCAGGGGCGGAGCGGAGTGACGCCGAGGGCTTTCCGGGGAGCAAGCAAGGTTGAGGCTCTGCCTCAAACTCCGCCAGGGGAGGCCCCCTGGACCGCCTTCCTTAAGTTGTGCCGGTCCAGGGGCGGCTCGCCCCTGGCGGGTCTGGGCAGAGCCCAGGCTTGCTGTCCGGGCTGCTTGCGTGTCGCTTGGTCAGTGCAGGCGCGAGTCCTGGTGCGGACTGTCGAGGCTGAACGTCGGAATCTCGACGTCGAACAGCTCGCCGGTCGTGGTGACGGCCATGTGGTACTGGCCGGACATGAAGCCGGATGGGGTGTGGAGTGGGGTGCCGGAGGTGTACTCGAAGGCCTCGCCTGCCTCCAGGACCGGCTTCTCGCCGACGACGCCGTCGCCGTTGACCTGGACGGTGCGGCCCTGGGCGTCGGTGATCAGCCAGCTCCGCCGCATGAGCTGCACGGTCTCGCGGCCGCGGTTCTCGATGGTGATCCGGTAGGCCCAGACGAACTGGCCCTGGTCGGGCTTTGACTGGTCTTCGAGGTAGAAGGCGCGGACGCTGACGCGGATGTCGTGCGTCGTCCTGCTGTACTCGTCGGGCATCGTGGGTGTCTCCTGCGGGCAGCCTAGACCGGTTCCAGCGCCGCAGGAATGAGGGAACGCCGGCGGGCTGAGGAAGGGCAGCAGGCAAGGTTGAGGCTCTGCCTCAAACTCCGCCAAAGGCTCGCCTTTGGAATCCACTTGCTTAAGTAAATCGGTGTCCAGAGGCCTTGGCCTTTGGCGGGTCTGGGCAGAGCCCAGCCTTGCTTGCTCGGGCGCTACTCGGCGGCGAGGCGGTGGGCGACGGCCGCCAGGCCGCGCGACAGGTCGTCGCGGAGGTCCTCGACGTCCTCAAGGCCGACGGAGAGCCGGATCGCGCCGTCGGAGATGCCGAGGCGCTGCCGCTCGGCCTCGCCGATGCGCATGTGGGTGGTGGTGGCGGGGTGGGTCACCATCGACTTGCTGTCGCCGAGATTGTTGGAGACGGCGATCAGGCGGAGCGCGTCCATGAAGCGAAACGCGGCGTCCTTGCCGCCGGCCAGCTCGAAGGCGACCAGCGTGCCGCCCGAGGCCATCTGCGCCTGCGCCAGAGCGTGCTGCGGGTGGTCGGCGCGGCTCGGGTAGAGCACTCGGGCGATGGCGGGGTGGCCGGCAAGGTGGTCGGCGAGGGTGGCGGCGCTGCGGCTCATGGCGTGGACGCGCAGGGAGAGGGTTTCCAGGCCCTTGAGCAGCAGCCAGGCGTTGAACGGCGACAGGCTGGGGCCGGTGTTGCGGATGAAGGGCTGCAGCGTGGTCTCGATCCAGTGCCGGGTGCCCAGGACGGCGCCGCCGAGCACGCGGCCCTGGCCGTCGATGTGCTTGGTGCAGGAGTAGATGACGATATTGGCGCCGAGCTGCAGCGGGTGCTGGAGCAGGGGGGTGGCGAAGACGTTGTCGACCGCGACCAGGGCGCCGGCCGCGTGGGCGAGCTCGCTGATCGTGCGGAGGTCGAGGACCTCGAGCATGGGATTGGAGGGGCTTTCCAGCAGTACCATCGCGGTGGGGCGGGACAGGGCCTGGCGCCAGCCATCGAGGTCGGCGCCATCGACGAACTCCGAGGTGATGCCGTAGCGGGGCAGCAGGGTGGAGACGATCCAGTGGCAGGAGCCGAACAGGGCGCGCGAGGCCACCAGGTGGTCGCCGGTCTTGAGGTGGGAGAGCAGGGTGGCGTGCACCGCGGCCATGCCGGTGGCTGTGACGCGGCAGGCCTCGGCGCCTTCCAGCAGGACGAGGCGGTCCTCCAGCATCTGGGTCGTGGGGTTGCCGAAGCGGCTGTACTGGTAGTGCGAGATGGTGCCCTGGAAGGTGGCCTCGGCCTGGGCCGCGTCGTCGTAGACGAAGCCGGAGGTCAGGAAGAGGGCCTCGGTGGTCTCGCCGAAGGGGGTGCGCTGGATGCCGCCGTGCACGAGCAGGGTGTCGGGACGGTATGCTGGCTCGGTCATGATGGCTTTCCGGAAGTGCGGCCTTGGTGCCGGCGCCCGCGTGCAGGTCGGTCGGGCACGTGACAGTGTGGGGCCGTTGCCGGCCTTGCGGCGCGGGCCGGCGGTTCAGGCCGTTAACGGTGCCGCGGATAGGGCGTGGCGGATGCCGCAAGGGTAGGGTGAGGTGGATTGCATCGTCAACCGGCGGTTCCTATACAGGCGTGCAGCGTGATCGGGTGCCGGCCGGAGCGCGGGTGTAGTTCAATGGTAGAACGGCAGCTTCCCAAGCTGCATACGAGGGTTCGATTCCCTTCACCCGCTCCATCGCCGGCCAAGCCTGGCTGACAGGGTCGCAACGGTTCCGCGATCCGCTTGATCTACCCTTGCATGTTCGATAGGTGGGTCCTGGTTAAGCATCGGGCACCCAGGATACGGGCGCCCTGCAAGCAGGACGAACCACCCCATGCAGGCTTTCCAGCGGCGTCTCGCCGTATTCTTCGCCGCGCTGGCCGCCTGTGTGCCCACGGCCGGCTTCACCCAGATCGTGCAGGCCCCGCATCCCTGGCAGCTCGGGATGCAGACGGCGCGCAGTCCGGTCGAACGCAACGTGCAGTCGCTGAACGACCTGCTGCTCTGGATCATCGTGCTGATCACGGTGTTCGTGGCCGGGCTGCTGGCCTACGTGTGCTGGCGCTACAACGCCAAGCGTCACCCGGTGCCCGGGCGCACCAGCCACAACACGGTGCTGGAGATTGCCTGGACGGTGCTGCCGGTGCTGATCCTGGTGATCATCGCAATCCCGTCGTTCAAGCTGATCTACTTCGAGGACCGCACCTACAACCCGGACATGACGATCAAGGTGACCGGGCACCAGTGGTACTGGGAATATGGCTATCCGGACAGTGGCGATCTGCACTTCGATAGTTACATGGTGCCGCAGGAGGACCTGAAGCCCGGGATGATCCGCAACCTCTCGGCGGACAACCAGCTCGTGCTGCCCGTCGGCAAGAACATCCGCATCCTGACCACCTCGGGCGACGTGATCCACAGCTTCTTCATCCCCTCGCTGGGGGTGCAGCGCTACGCGATCCCCGGCCGCACGGTGGAGACCTGGGTGAAGGTGGACGAGCCGGGCGACTACTACGGCGAGTGCAACCAGATCTGCGGGACCAATCACAGCGTCATGCCGATCTCGATCCACGCCGTGACAGAGGCGGACTACAAGACCTGGCTGGACCAGGCGAAGACCAAGTTCAGCGACGCGCAGCGGCCGGGTTCGACCCGGCTCGCGCTCGCCACCGATCAGTCGCGCTGAGCCTTCGGCACGGTTGCACAGGGAGCAGGACATGTCTGCAGCCACCCATGACGACGCTCATGGCCATCACGACCACACGCCGGGGTTCGTTGCGCGCTGGTTGTTCAGCACCAACCACAAGGATATCGGCACCCTCTATCTGATCTTCGCGGTGTGCGCCGGCGTGATCGGCGGCATCCTGTCGATGATCATGCGGGCGCAGCTCCAGCATCCCGGTGGCACCGTGGTCGGCAGCGGCCAGGAGTGGAACACGATCGTCACGGCGCACGGGCTGATCATGATCTTCTTCACGGTCATGCCGGCGACGTTCGGCGGGTTCGGCAACTACTTCGTGCCGATCATGATCGGGGCGCCGGACATGGCATTCCCCAGGCTCAACAACATCAGCTTCTGGCTGCTGGTGCCGGCGTTCGGGCTGATCATCGCGGGGCTGCTATTGGGTGAGTCCGGCTCGGGGTGGACGCTGTATCCGCCGCTGTCGAACAGCACCTACGAGTCGGGTCCCGGCATGGACATGACGCTGTTTGCCCTGCATCTGGCGGGCGTGTCGTCGCTGCTGGGTGCCATCAACTTCATCACCACGATCTTCAACATGCGCGCTCCGGGCATGACGCTGCACAAGATGCCGCTGTTCGTGTGGGGCGAGCTGATCACCGCGTTCCTGCTGCTGCTGTCGCTGCCGGTGCTGGCGGGCGCCATCACCATGCTGATCTGCGACCGCAACTTCGGCACGTCGTTCTTCGACCCGCAGGGCGGCGGCGACCCGGTGCTGTTCCAGCACCTGTTCTGGTTCTTCGGGCATCCCGAGGTCTACATCATGATCCTGCCGGGCTTCGGGATCATCAGCCACGTGATCTCGACGTTCAGCCGCAAGCCGATCTTCGGGTATCTCGGCATGGCCTATGCCATGGTCGCGATCGGGGTGGTCGGGTTCGTGGTGTGGGCGCACCACATGTTCGTCTCCGGCATTTCCGTGGATACGCGGGCCTACTTCATGGCGGCGACGATGATCATCGCGGTGCCGACCGGCATCAAGATCTTCTCGTGGATCGCGACGATGTGGGGCGGCTCGATCGAGCTGAAGACCCCGATGCTGTGGGCGATCGGCTTCATCTTTCTGTTCACCGTTGGCGGCGTCACCGGCGTCGTGCTCTCCAATGCGGGCGTCGACCAGGTGCTGCACAACACCTATTACGTTGTGGCGCACTTCCACTACGTGCTGTCGCTGGGCGCGGTATTCTCGATCTTCGCCGGGTTCTACTACTGGATCGGCAAGATCTCGGGGCACCAGTATCCGGAATTCTGGGGCAAGGTGCATTTTTGGGTGACGTTCATCGGCGTGAACATCACCTTCTTTCCGATGCATTTTCTCGGTGCGGCCGGCATGCCGCGGCGGTATCCGGATTACCCGGACGCCTTTGCGGGGTGGAACGCGGTTGCGTCGTTTGGCGCCTACATCAGCGGGTTCTCGGTGCTGATCTTCCTGTTCGTCTGCTACAAGACGTTCATGTCGCCGAAGGCGCTGCCGGCGAACTACTGGGGCGAGGGTGCGACCACCCTGGAGTGGACGGTCAGTTCGCCGCCGCCGTTCCACACCTTCGAGGAACTGCCTCGGGTTCGGTGATGCAGATCGATCTGGCTTCCATCGACAGCCCTGCCGATCTGGATATCCCGATGGCAGGGTGGCGTGACTGGCTCGCCCTGCTCAAGCCCAGGGTGATGACCCTGGTGGTGTTCACCGGCGCCATCGGCCTGGTGCTAGCGCCGGGTCACCTGAATCCCGTGCTCGGTTTCACCGCGGTGCTGTGCATCGCGGTGGGTGCCGGTGCGGCAGGCGCCATCAACATGTGGTACGACCGCGATATCGATGCGGTCATGCGTCGTACGGCGGGCCGGCCAATCCCTGCGGGCAGGATTAAGGCGGACGAGGCGCTTTGCTTTGGCGTGATGCTGGCGGCGGCCTCGGTGCTCACGATGGCGCTCGCGACCAATGCGTTTGCGGCGGCGGTGCTTGCGGGGTCGATCGCATTCTACGTGTTCATCTACACGATGTGGCTCAAGCGGCGGACGGTTCAGAACATCGTCATTGGCGGAGCGGCCGGAGCGTTTCCCCCGGTGATCGGTTGGGCGGCGGTGACGGGGGACGTCGGCCTGCTTCCCCTGCTGATGTTCCTCATCGTGTTCGTTTGGACACCGCCGCATTTCTGGTCGCTGTCCCTGTATGCCTGCGGCGACTATGAGCGCGCGGGTGTTCCGATGCTTCCCGTGGTGCGAGGCGCCCGTGCCACGCGGCGCCACGTCATGGGTTATACGGCAGGTCTGGTGGTGGTCTCGCTGCTTCCCTGGGCTTTCGGGGTTGCCGGGATGATCTACGGGCTGTCGGCGCTCGCGCTGGGACTGGGCTTCCTGGCGTGCGCTTGGCGCGTGCTTGTCGATGGTGGCCCGGATGATGGGAAGAGCCGGACCAAGGATGCTCCGGCACGTGCGACGTTTCGCTACTCGCTGGCCTATCTTGCGGTGCTGTTTGCCGCACTTGCCATCGATCGATGTGTGGGTTGACCTGACGCATGGGTGACACCGATCCCCCCGCCATGTCTCCAAGGCAGGCTACCGAGTTCGTGCGCAAGCGTCGCGGACGCAACATCGCTCTTCTGGTGGTGCTTGTCGCCCTGGCGGCTTTGTTCTATGCCATTTCAATTGTTAAGTTGGCGCACGCCTAGTCTGGATGTGATCGCTGGGTGCTGCACCCGGGATGCTCAGCACGGGTGACGACGTATCCAGGGGTGAGGTCGGGATGAGCACGGATATCCAGCACGCGGCGCCGCAGGCCACGTCGGGACTGCGCCAGCCCTATCATATCGTGGACCCGAGTCCCTGGCCGATCTGCGCGTCCCTGGGCGCCGGTCTCATCGTGCTTGGGATCATCTTCGCCTCGCATTACGGGGATTACTGGGTGCTTGGTGCCGGCGTGGTTGGCACGGTTCTGGTGGCGACGCTCTGGTGGCTGGATGTCCTGCGCGAGTCCCGCACTCCCGGGCTGCACAGTCCTGTCGTTCGGCTTGGGCTCCGGTATGGCATGTTGTTCTTCATCGCCTCGGAAGTCATGTTCTTCGTGAGCTTCTTCTGGGCGTTTTTCCATTTCGCGCTGTACCCGAGCCACGTGGCGGGTGCTGCCGTGCCGATGTGGCCGCCCGAAGGCATTCGGACGTTCGATCCGTTTCACCTCCCGTTTCTCAACACGATGATCCTGCTGCTGTCGGGCACTACTGTGACCTGGGCACATCATAGCCTGCTGCACGGCAACCGCCGGTCGCTCATCATGGGTCTGGGACTCACGGTTCTGCTCGGCCTGGCATTCACGGGGTGTCAGGCGCTCGAATATTCCGACGCGCCGTTCAAGTTCAACGGGGGCGGTATCTATCCTTCAGTGTTCTTTCTTGCCACCGGATTTCATGGTTTCCATGTCATAGTCGGAACCATCTTCCTGACGGTTTGCTGGTTCAGGGCCCGTGCGGGGCAGTTCTCTCCGGCCCGGCACTTCGGGTTCGAGGCGGCTGCCTGGTACTGGCATTTCGTTGACGTCGTTTGGCTGTTTCTTTTCGTCGCGATCTATTGGTGGGGCGCTGGCGTTCCCGTCGCGGAGTGACGCTTGGCAGATTCTAATCCTGAAGAGCCGACGCTGCTGCACGCTTCGCTCGGTTGCCTGTGCCCGTGTTGCGGGCAGGGAGCGTTGTTCAGCCGGGTGCTGGTTCTCAGGGATAAGTGCCCAGCTTGCGGCCTGGATTTTGCCGAGATGGATGTCGGGGATGCCATGGCGGTGCCTCTGATCATCGTGGTCGGAGCACTTGCGGTCGGTGCGGCGTTCTGGGTTGAGTTTCACTTCAATCCGCCGCTGTGGGTTCATGTGGTCCTCTGGCCGGCCCTGGTCATACCCTTGACCGTTCTCCTGATGCGGCCGGCAAAAGCCTTCCTCATCGCGCAACAGTACCGAACGCAGATCCGTGACGTGTCCTGAGCAGGTTGGAATCAGGCGTTGTTCTGGCGGGTGTGCGAGGATTTTTGAGCGTGACCGGCTGGGAAGGCTGGTTGGGCCGGCGCTCTCGACCTTGTTCCTGCTGGCGGTTTTGATCGGGCTTGGTGTTTGGCAGGTCGATCGTCTGGGCTGGAAGAACCGGCTGCTTGCCGCCATGGATCAGGCGGAGGAGCGTGCCCCGGTGCAGCTTTCGGCCAGCCCCCGGCCGTTCGAGAAGGTCGTGGTCGCGGGACGTTGGCTGGCGCCTATGGCGCGGTATGGCGCCGAGGTGCGTGACACCAGCGTCGGACCGCGGATGGGTTCTCAATTGGTGGCGGCGCTTTCGCGGCCGGGCTCGCCGGCTGTTCTGGTCCTGCTGGGCTGGGTGGTGGATGGCGTGTCCGTGGATCTGCCGTCGGGCGAAGTGGGTGTGGTCGGGTATGTGCGGCCGCTCGAACATCAGGGCTGGTTGAGCGCCGGCGACAATACGAGGACAGCACGGTTCTTCACCCTGGACCCGGTGGCGATTGGCAAGGCCTTGGGGGTCGACGCGGAGCCGTTCACGGTTGTCGCTCTTCGAGCACGCACCGGAAAGGCTGTGGAGTCCGGTTTGGAACCCATTCCCGCCGAGCAGTTACCACGGCCGCTGAACAATCATCTCAGCTATGCCGCGACATGGTTCGGGTTGGCGGTGACGCTTCTGGTCGTGTTCGGGGTCTGGGTAAGGCGACAGCTTGCAGAGTAGCCATTGCCGGTGCCGACGACTTGTCAAGACGGCAGGTTCGGTCTGAGATGTGTCGGGTAGGTGGGGATAAATCATGCGGAAAAAACTGTCTGCGCTTCTCGCGCTGATGCTTGCGGCGGGGCCTGCCCTCGCACATGGCCCGACGCGCCAGAAAGTTGCCGAATCCGTGGTCATCAACGCGCCACCCGAGAAGGTCTGGGCGATCGTGCAGAACTTCCATGACATGAGCTGGGACCCGGATGTGGCGTCCATCGATGGCGATGGTGAAAACACTGTCAATTCGACACGGATCTTGCACATGAAGAGCGGCGGCGAGCTCGTCCAGGTTCTTGAGATGTACAAGCCGGAGAAGCATTCCTATTCGGTCTTCATGCCGCACAATGATCCGAAGGTGTTGCCGGTCGCGGATTTCTCCTCGCAGCTTTCCGTCACGGTCACCGACAATGGCATGTCCACCGTGGAGTACAGGGCTGCAGGGTATCGTGGCGATCCGAACGGGGACCCGCCCGAGGCGCTGAACGATGCGTCCGCCATCACGGCGATGAAGGCCTATGTGCTGAACGGCTTGGGCGGCCTCAAGAAAAAGGTCGAGGGCGGAAGCTGATTTTGCGTCGGCACTGCCGCGGGATTGTGCTCGTGGCAATGTTGGGTGCAGGTCCTGGGTATATCCGTCCTGCTCTGGCCGACGAGGCCTTTGTCACCGACCAGCAGGCTGACGCGGTCAGTGTCGTCGATCTGACAACCCGGTCTGTGGTCGCGACCATCGCCGTGCCTGGGCACCCCGCCGGCATCGCCATGAGTCGCGACGGATTGATGGCGTATGTGACCAGTCCTGACGGACACAGCCTGAGCGTTATCGATGCCTCGGCGCGGCGGGTGGTAAGGCAGATGGTTCTGGGGGGCGAGCCGGTCGGGGTGGCAGCGTCTCCATCGGGGCTGGTGTATGTCGCGGACTGGATCTCCGATCGGGTCCTGGTGGTCGATCCCGTGGCGGGCCGCGTCGTCGCGCAGGTCGTGGTGGGCCGCTCGCCGTCAGGTCTGGCCGTGACATCGGATGGTGCGCTTCTGGTGTGCGCGGACAGGCTTGATGATCGGGTGTCGCTGGTGTCCTTGCCGGACAATACTGTCGTTGCCACGGTGGCGGTGGGTCGGCATCCGTTCGGCGTCGTGCTGGATGACCATGGAAAGGCGTTTGCCGCCGATGTGGAGTCGAACGACGTCGCGGTGATCGACCTGGCGGCCCGTCGGCTGGTCACGATGATCCCGACCGGCCCCCGGCCGTATGTCGTGGCTCTGTCGGCCGATCATGGGTTCGTCACGAACGAGCTGGGAGGATCGGTCACGGTGTTCGATCTGCGGACCTTGAAGGAAGCCGCGACCGTCGATGTCGGTTCGTATCCGGAAGGGGTGCAGGTCGACCATCGCGGCCATGCGTATGTGGTTAACTGGATGGATGATACCGTCAGCGTCATCGACGAGCAGACGCTCGCGGTGTCGGGCGAGATCAAGGTCGGCGCCTCCCCGCGGGCGTTCGGCACCTTCATCCGGTTCATGCCGTCGCCGCCGTGACGCTTCCTGCTGTGCTCGCGGTCGGTGCGGCGTCACTCGCTATCCGCGATGGAGCTCGACTTCGGAGCGACAGCGCGGGCTGATGTAGGTTCCGGTGATCGTGTCGCCGGTTCTTGTTCCACTGAACGCAAGCACATAGGGCTGGTGGTTCATGCCGGTGGCGTGCAGGTCCGCGGCGACCTGGGCTGTCCCGTCGGAGGTGCCGTGCAGCGCCAGCACGCCGGCGGTCGGCGAGAAGGTTGCTGCGTAGGGGGGAGTTCGGCCGATCTCGATGGTCAGCACAGCCTGGCTGGCAGGGTCACAGGTGCCGGCTGCAGGCTTCACGGAGCCCACCCAGCGTCCCTGCATGCCTGTGGGGTTGCTCGCGCAGGCGGAGAGCGCGAGGGCAAGCACCAGCGGGCATATGGCAGAGCCGTGGCATGTGGCTGCAGGGTGAACTGCGGCCCGGTTCCCGGGTGCTCTGGAAAATTCTTCATGCCACACGCGATGACGCTTGCCCATCAGCCCCATGACCCCCTAGTTTGTTAGTCATGATGACGAATTGTGCGTCGGCGTGGTGTGCCGGCCTGAACGGCCCTGGACTGGTCTAGTCCGAGGAGCGCGTCAGGGCGGCATCCTATTTCTGGCTGCCATGGTGGGCAAGCATCCACCTTCGTTCGGAATACGTTGCTGACAGGAGTGACCGGGACACAGGACAGACCTCCGGTTCCTGGGGAAGCCTGATCCTCCGGCAGCAGTCAGGTGTTCGACCGAAATCAACGATAAGCCTTTTCCTAAAAGGCGGATCGAAAATGGTCTTGCGAAGAATATCTGGAGGTGGGTTTGATCTATCGAGGGAGGTCCGCGATCGCAGTTCTGTTGCCCCTTGACGTGCTGTTGCGGACAATGCGTCGCAAGTGGAACGAAGGTGACCACGATGGCGCGGTCTGTCTTGCCAGGATTGCCGCTCCGTATCTGCATCCAAGGCAGACATCGCGGACGTTGCGGGGTGAGCTTTGGGCGTTGGATGACGAGGGGCTCGATGCAGTGTGCGAGGGAGCCGACGGAGCCTAGGCTCCGGACGGCCAGACAGGTTCGGGCGCTGGAGGAGAAGCAGCTTCGCCTTGGCGTGCGTGGCAGGCTGCGGGACTGGGCGGAACTGGCCCTGGCGCCGAGCAACCAGGTGCCGGCCGCGCATCATCTTCTGCTCATCGAGAGGCTGGAGCGTGTCGCGCGGGGCGAGATCGACCGGCTGATGCTGCTGCTGCCTCCCGGGTCGGCGAAGAGCACCTATGCCTCGATGCTGTTCCCGGCCTGGTGGTTTTCGCAGCATCCGAACAGTTCGGTGATCGCCGCCGCCCATACGGGCGGGCTGGCCCGTCATTTCGGCCGGGGTGTGAAGACGCTGATCGAGGCGCATTCCGCACGGCTGGGCTATGGGTTGCAGCGGGGCGCGTCGGCGGAACGGTTCGCGACAGATCGCGGCGGCCAGTATTACGCCACCGGCGTTCGCGGCGCGGTGACCGGGCGGCGGGCGGATCTGCTGCTCATCGATGATCCGGTGAAGTCGCAGGCAGAGGCCGACGACGCAGCCTGTCGTGAGCGGCTGTGGCAGTGGTTCCGGTCGGACCTGTCGACGCGGCTGCGGCCGGGCGGGCGGATCGTGCTGATCATGACGCGCTGGCACCCTGACGATCTCGGGGGGCGGCTCATGGAGACCGACGACTGGCAGGTGCTGCGGCTGCCCGCGCTGGCCGAGGCCGGGGACCCGCTCGGCCGGGAGGTCGGCGCGCCGCTCTGGCCGGGGTGGGAGAGCCTGGAGGCTCTGCAGCGGAAGCGGCGGGCGCTGGGAGAGCGGGCGTTTGCCGCGTTGTTCCAGCAGTCGCCGGTGCGCCAGCAGGGTCTGCTGTTTCGCACGGGGCAGATCGGCGTGGTGGATGCCTGCCCGCAGATGCAGGGCGGGCAGGTGGTCAGGGCCTGGGATCTGGCGGCGACGGCGGGGAGCGAGGGCGATCCCGACTGGACGGCAGGGGGCAAGCTGCTGCGCTGCGAGGATGGCGGCTTCGTCGTGCTCGACGTTCGCCGGGTGCGGGTCTGCTCGGTGGAGGTCGCCGCGCTGATCGTGACGACGGCGCAGCAGGATGGCCGCGAGGTGGCCGTCGGGCTGCCGCAGGACCCGGGGCAGGCCGGCAAGGCGCAGGTGCGTTTCCTGACGCAGAGGCTCGCGGGCTTCCGGGTCGTGGCGACCCCCGAGACAGGGTCGAAGCTCAGCCGCGCGGTGCCTGTCGCGAGCCAGGTCGAGGCGGGTCTGGTGAAGGTGGTGCAGGCGGAGTGGACGCGGGTGTTTGTGGAAGAGCTTGCGGATTTCCCGAACGGGTCGAAGGACGACCAGGTGGATGCGCTGTCCCGGGGTTTCTCGATGCTGACGATGACGACCGGGCCGGCGCGTTTCGCGCAGGTTCCCTTCCTGGGGCGGTGAATGTTTCAGACAATCTGCGACCTGATCCCGCGCGATCCGGACTATCCGGCGCGCGCCCGGGATCTCGACATCCTGCGGCGGGTGCTGGACGGCACGCTCTACGACATCCTGCCCTACGAGTTCCACGACGAGCGCAGCGGAGGTGGCGAGTACATTCCGCTCCGGCAAAGAAAACCTTCGGTCCGGTACGCTCTTGCCAGGATCGTGGTCGAGGACAGCGTTGCCCTGCTGTTCAGCGAGGGGCATTTCCCGGTGGTGGACAGCGCGGACCATGCCGTGCGCGACGCCCTGAGTGCGGTGGTGAGGGATGCGCGTCTCAACCTGGTGATGGTCGACGCGGCCCTGCGCGGTTCCGTGGGGTCGGTGGCCCTGCTGCTACGTGTTCTGAGGGGGCGGATTTTCATCGATGTGCTGGACACCCCGTATCTGACTCCGGAGTGGGATGCCGACGCGCCGGACACGCTCAGCCGGGTGAGCGAGCGCTACAAGGTAAGCGGCCAGGTGCTGGCGGCACAGGGCTACGCCGTTGCCGATGCGGGTGCCGCGTACTGGTTCACGCGGGTCTGGGACGCGCAGGAGGAGGTGTGGTTCCTGCCGGTGGCGGTCGGCAGCGACCTGCCTGCGGAGAAGGACGTCGGCCGCAGCATCCGGCATGGGCTGGGTTTCGTGCCGATCGTGTGGGTGCGCAACCTGCCGGGCGGGCAGGGGCTGGACGGCGCCTGCACCTTCAGGGCCGCGATCGAGACCTCGATCGAGATCGACTACCAGCTCAGCCAGGCTGGGCGCGGCCTGAAGTACAGCTCAGATCCGACGCTGCTGATCAAGGAGCCGGCGGGGCTGGACGGCGACATGGTGCGTGGCGCCGCGAACGCCCTGGTGGTGAGCGAGAAGGGCGACGCCAAGCTGCTGGAGATCGGCGGCACGGCGTCGGCCGCGGTGATCGAGTATGTGCGCACGCTGCGCGAGTTTGCCCTGGAGAGCGTGCACGGCAATCGCAGCGATGCGTCGCGCCTGTCGGCGGCCTCGTCCGGGCGGGCGCTGGAGCTGATGAACCAGGGGTTGGTCTGGCTCGCCGACAATCTGCGGGTCAGCTACGGCGAGGGCGCGCTGCTGCAGCTTGCACGCATGGTTCTGCAGGCCAGCCAGCGCTATCGGCTGAGGATCGGGGGCGTCGAGCTGGGGCGGCTGGATGCGGACGCGCCGCTGAGCCTGGCGTGGCCGCGGTGGTACCCGGACTCGGCGCAGGACCGTGCGGCGGACGCGCACACGCTGATCGCGTTGGTCGCGGCGGGACAACTCTCGCGCGAGACTGCGCTTCGGTTCCTGGCACCGACATACGGTGTGCAGGACATTGTGGAGGAACTTGGACGCGTGGAGCAGAAGCAATGAGCGACCAGTCTGGTGCCGGCGATAGTGCGACCGAGGAGCTTGCATCGCTGCGGGCCAGGGCGGACCGGCTGGAGAAGGAGCTGCTCGACATGGGCACCGCGGCCAAGGACCGGCTGATCCGGGCGGAGCTGCGGATGGAGGCGGTCAAGGCCGGCATGATCGACCTCGACGGGCTCAAGCTCGCCAACCTGGCGCAGGTCAGCGTCGGCGAGGACGGGGAGGTTCAGGGCGGCGCTGCGCTGATGGACCGGCTGCGTGGCGATAAGCCCTGGCTGTTCGCGCGGGCGAGCTCGAGCAGCACCGCAAGCCCGCCGCCCGGTGCAGCCGTCAAGGCGAAGCTTGCGACGGAGATGTCGCTGGACGAGTGGAAGGCCGCCCGCGCGGAGCTGCTGCGCAGGCGGTAACGGCATGGCAACGGCCTATGCGTTGACTTGAAAGAAAGCAAGGCTGGGCTCTGCCCAGACCCGCCAGGGGCGAGCCGCCCCTGGACCGGCTTTACTTAAGTAATGGATTCCAAAGGCCTGCCTTTGGCGGAGTTTGAGGCAGAGCCTCAACCTTGCTTGCTTTACCGGCCACTTGAAGGCCGTGGGTATCAGCTTGGCTTGCTCTGGCTCGATTCGCGGCTGTGCACCATCGCGAGATGATTGGTGAGCGCCCTGATGACGCGTTCCGCGTCGGCGGCCTGCAGGACGAAGCCGACCGGGCCGTAGGCAGGGTGCTGGAAGGCGATGACGGAACCCTCCGTCAGGGCCTCGGGCTGCACCGCCCACTGCGTTGCGAAGACCGGGGTGATGGCGGCACCGGTGATCGGCGGGACGGGCTCGTTCGCGACCAGGCGGCTGCGGGCGGCTCCGAGGTGCTGGATCAACGTCGTGATCTGGCCCAGCGATAGCGTGAGGCTGCCGTCGAGGCCGCTGGGCGGCAGCAGGGTGAGCGTCGCGTGCGAGGCGTCCTCGGCGACGCTCACCGCGAGTCTCGGTTCGGCCGGCTTGACGGGCTTGCCGGCCTTGTTCCTGACCGGCTTGTCGGATTTCGGGCTCATCCGGGATCTCCAACTGACCTTGGCCGCAGACCAACAGTTTCCTTCCACGTTTCAGACGAGGCAATAGCATGGGTATCCAGAACTTCCCGTTGGCGCTGCAGCCGATCATCCAGCAGGGCTTCCTGGCACGTGAGTTCGAGCAGGCGATCCGCTCGCGGCTCGGCTACCGGGCCTGCGCCGACCGGGAGGACATTGCGGTCGGCATCGGTGAGACGCTGACGAAGACCCGGGCGGGGCTGAAGCCGTCCGTGACCGTGCCGATCCCCGCCTCGTTCAACACCAACCTGGACAATGGCCTGGTGCCCACGGGCTGGGGCGTCGAGCAGTACACCCTGAGCATCAACCACTATGCGTCGACCACCGACCTCAACATGGTGACGAGCCGTGTGGGGATTTCCGGCCAGTTCCTGCAGAACGCCCACGTCAACGGCGAGCAGGCGGCACGCAGCCTGGACGAGCTGGCGCGCAATGCCCTGTTCTCCCCGTATTTCGGGGGCAACACCCGGGTCCGCACGACGCTGGCCTCCGCGGCGCCGCAGGTCGCGGTCGACGACGTTCGCGGGTTCCAGACGATCTTCGTCAACGGCGTGCAGTCCCCGGTGGGCAGCACGTCGTCGATGACCATCACGATCGGCTCGAACACCTACACGCTGGTGGCGGCTGCGGTGGACCAGGTGAACGCCTGCACGGCGCCGGGCGGGGTGTCCGGCGTGCTGACGCTGTCGGGCAACGTGTCGGTGCAGGACGGCACGGCGGGCAACACGGTGCAGGCCGCGACGGCGTCGGTGATCATGCGGCCCAACCGCAGGACCAACACCAGCGCGCTGGTGCAGAGCGACGTCATGTCGATGGACTCCGTGCTCGATGCCGTGGCTGCGCTGCGGATGAATGCCGTGCCGGACATCGGGGGCGCGTATAACTGCTACCTTGATCCGGTCAGCGCGCGCCAACTGTTCGCCGATCCGGACTTCCAGAGGCTGTTCGTCGGTCTGACGTCGGCGAACGAGGTGTTCCGGCCGGGCATGGGCGTGGTCAACGAGTTCCTGGGTGTCCGCTTCGTCCTGACCACCGAGGCGTACGTCCAGGCGCATCCGACCATCGCCGGATCGTCGGTGCGCCGGCCGATCATGGTGGGCCAGGGTGCGCTGATCGAGGGAGACTTCGCCGGGATGACGGCCACCGACGTGGCGCCTCACGCGGCGGAAGTCACCCTGATCGACGGCGTGGCCATGGTCACGCGCGAGCCGCTTGACCGGCTGCAGCAGATCATCTCCCAGTCCTGGTACTGGATCGGCGGGTTCTGCGCGCCGTCCGACACCACGACGACGAGCCTCACGGTGCCGACGGCGACCAACGCCGCCTTCAAGCGCGCGGTCATGATCGAGCATATCGGCTGACAGCGAAGCCGGTCCAGGGGCGGCTCGCCTCTGGCGGGTCTGGGCGTCGCTGCCAAGGATTCCGACGAGCCGCCTGGGTCGTTGGAAGGGCAGCGGAGGGAGAGCCCAGCCCTGCTTGGCTTGCAGGTCGATGTCAGGGCCGTTGGCATGATGGGCTTGGGAGGTTCAATGTTCAGCGACGTGGAGCGCACGGATGTGCGTCGTTTCTGCGGCTATCCCGCCTATGGCGCGGGGGCCGCGGGCAACATGGGGTGGCGGTTCTATACGGCCTACGGCGCCCTGGAGTACCGGCTGAGCAACCTGTCAGCCGCCGAGGAGGCTGTGGTGCGTAACCAGCTCTCGACCTTGTCGGCGCTGGAATGCGCTGTCCCCGAGGCCGGAGCGACCCTTGATACCGAGCGGGCGGCGGTGTGGACCCGCAATGCCGACGAAGTGTCCGATCGCCTGCGCCTGCTGGATGAGTGGCGGCGGCGGCTATGCCAGTTCCTGGGGGTGCCGCCTGGCGAAGGGCTTGCTGGCGGTTCCGGTGTGAGATGGGTCGTCTGAGACCAGCGGGTCTGTCGCTTGGCCGGTGAAGCAAGCAAGGTTGAGGCTCTGCCTCAAACTCCGCCAAAGGCTCGCCTTTGGAAACCACTTGTCTAAGTAAATTGGTGTCCAGAGGCCTTGGCCTTTGGCGGGTCTGGGCAGAGCCCAGCCTGGCTTGCTGGCAGGCCGATGTCTCGAACTCCTGGCACGGGGTAAGTCTCCGTCGTTACGGGTCCCGGACGGTGATCGCCTGCTCCGGGGGCGTATTTTCTGCCACACAGGCGCAGAGGTTGCATGACTCCAGTTCTCCTGCAGGACCGTGTGCAGCGCGGTCTTGGCGTGGCGGCTCGCCGGATCGGCGCGGTCCACGATGTCCTGCGCCCGAGGGGCAATGGTCTGCCGCTGGCGCGTGCCAATCGCGTGCTGCGGCTGCACGCCTCCTTCAACGCCGAAGACTCGAGCTACCGCAAGCCGCAAGGGTTTGGCCGGTCGATGTGGTGGGGGGTGTTCGACAGCGCCTACACGCGGTGCGGCGACTATCTCGCCGGGCATGACGCGACGTATTTCGTGGCGGCGCAGCAGGCTTTGCTGCCCGTGCAGTGCGTGCGGACCAACCGTGTCGTGACGGCGTGGCGGCCGCTGGGCGCGGGTGGGGCCGGGGCCTCGGGGTATGGCGGCGTGCGCGAGCTGAGCGACGAACGGCTCATCGAGCGCTGGCCTGCCAGCATACTTATGCGCGCAGGGGGCGGGTCCGGCTCGCTTCCGGGCGAGGCGGGGGCCGGATCGTGGACGGTTCTCCTGCCGAGGCTGCCGGTGGCGCTGCGTTCGGCCGATCTGCTGCGGGACGAGACGGACCAGGGATACCTGGTGGAGGCGGCGGAGGAGTCCGAGCTTGGCTGGCGGCTGATCGTGAGGTCGGCGGCGATCTGAACCCGGGCGGCTGTGTTGCATGAGCGTGAGGAAAGGAAGGTTGAGGCCCCGCCTTCAAGCATGGGCCTCAAACTCCGCCAAAGGCTCGCCTTTGGAATCCACTTGCTAAGTCAAGCCGGTCCAGGGGCGGCTCGCCCCTGGCGGGTCTGGGCAGAGCCCAGCCTTGCTTGCTTGCGGGACAACGATCTCGTGCGTCGTTCCGCAGGCGCGATGATGCATGCTTTGTCCTGGTGTGGCTGGGCTGGCACGTGCGGCAGGGTGGCCGCACGTGTCTCGCGTCCGAGGTGTTGAATGGCCGATATTTCTGATGTGGAACAAGCCCTGGTCGTGTGTGTGTCGGGTGCCTTGTACCCGGACGGGATCGATGCGGGCAGTTCGACGGGCTCGATGTGCCGGGTGTTTCGCGGCTGGCCGGTCTCGGCCCAGCTTGCGGCGGATCTGTCACGCGGGACGGCGAACGTTTCGGTGTTCCCGCTTCCCGGGGGGCGCACCACGACGCGATGGCCGGACGAGGATGGCGCTCCGCAGGCGGCGCCGGCGCTGCAGGTCGCCGTTGCGGGGAACAGCGCGACATTCAGCGGCACCGTCAGTGCCGGGCAGCTCGCCGGAGTTCTCGTCTCCGGCAGGAGCTACGTCTACCGGACGCAGGGTGGCGATACGCTTGGCACGATGCTGGCGGGGCTGCGTGACGTCGTGCAGGCCGACCAGACGGTCCTGATCCGGGGTGCGATGATCATGCTGCCCGACGTGGCCGAGATCGTCGCGCGGACGGGCAGCGACACCATGGTGCTGCGCGAGGTGCGGCGGCAGGAGAAGCGCGTCCGCGTCTCGATCTGGAGCGGCTCGCCCGAGCAGCGCGACACCGTCTCGGCGGCCGTCGACGTGGCTCTCGCCGCCACCGACTTTCTTGTGCTCGCGGACGGGACCGTCGCACGGCTGCGGGCCGACGGCGGCACCGTTCTCGACAACCAGGAGGAGGCGGCTGGCCTCTACAGGCGTGACCTGGTCATTGTTGCGGAGTACGCAACAACAGTGACTCTCACGCAGCCTCAAATGCTGTTCGGCTATCTGTCAGCCGATTATAAAGTTATTGTGTCGTAGTGGGGTAAGTTATGAAAACTGCACTGATCGTTGTCAGGCCCTTCGGGGCCTATGCAGTCGGTGACGTGATCGCGGATGCGGACAGAGCCGAGGAGCTTCTTGCCGGCGAGCATGGTCACGACGTGGTTCGCGTGCCGTACAACCAGGAGGTCCTGTCACCCGTGTGGAACGATTTCGAGTCTGGCACTGGCGTCCGTGATGGTGAGGGCTGAGCATGCCGATCTATCAGCAAGGTAGTCTGAACACGGCGGCGCTGGTCGTTCCTGACCTCTACGTGCAGATTGTTCCGCCGCAGAACCTGGTTCTGAACGGTGTGCCGACCAACCTGATCGGAGTGGTCGGTGGGGCGTCGTGGGGGCCGGTGAACCAGCCTGTGACCGTAGGCGGGATGGCCGACTACGCCCGCAACTTCGGTCCGGTGCTGGCGCGCAAGTACGACCTCGGGACCCAGGTTGCGACCTGCGTGCAGCAGGGTGCGCAGGCGTTTCGCTGCGTCAGGGTGACGGACGGGACGGATTCCGCGGCGAACTACGCGATGGGGTTCACCGCCGGCACCTACACTGTGCTGCTGAACGCACGATACAGCGGCAGCCTGGGCAACCAGATCGGGGTCACGCTGGGAGCTGGCGCGCAGGTCGGGACTTGGCGGCTCACGCTGGCCCTGCCCGGGCTTACGCCCGAGGTGTTCGACAACCTCGCGGCGCCGACGTCCAACGCTCTGTGGGCGAACCTGGTGGCGGCGGTCAATCTCGGCAACGGGCCGTTGCGCGGTCCCTCGCAGCTTGCGGTTGCCTCGATCGGGGCGGGGGCGAGTTCGCCGCCGTCGGTGGTGGTCGGCCAGTCCCTGCAGGGGGGGACCGACGGCACGTCCGGCCTGACCTCGACGATCCTGGTGGGGCAGGACACGCTGCCGCGGCGCGGCCTGTACGTGCTGCGCGGGCAGGGGTGCAGCGTGGCTCTGTTGGCGGACGCGGACGACAGCACGCAGTGGACGGCGCAGGCGCAGTTCGGTGCGGCCGAGGGCGTCTACATGATCCTGGCCGGGCCGGTCGGGGACACGATCACCGGTGCCGTCGCCGCCAAGCAGCAGGCGGGGCTGGACAGCCCGGCTGCCAAGCTGATGTTCGGCGACTGGATCTACTGGTCCGATACCGCGAACGCGCAGATCAGGCTGGTCTCGCCGCAGGGGTTCATCGCCGGGCGGCTGGGCAATCTGTCGCCGGAGCAGTCCAGCCTGAACAAGCCGCTGTACAGCGTGATCGGCAGCCAGAGGTCGGGGGCGCCCAACAGCGGGCAGACGGCGTCCTACAGCTCGGCCGAGCTGCAGTTGCTGTTCGGGGCGGGAATCGACGTCATCAGCAATCCCCAGCCGGGGGGCGCGTATTGGGGCGCGCGGTGCGGGCACAACAGCTCCAGCAGCGCGTCGACCAACGGTGACAGCTACACCAGGATGACGAACTTCCTGGCCGCGACGCTGGCGTCCGGAATGGGGCAGTATGTCGGCCAGGTGATCAACGCCGGGCTGTTCCGCCGCATCCGCGCCACGCAGCTCAGCTTCCTGCAGACCCTGCTGGGCCAGGGCATCCTGGGAAGTACGGATGGCAACCTGCCGTTCAGCGTGGTGTGCGACATCACCAACAACCCGCAGGCCAGAACCAGCCTCGGCTACGTGCAGTGCGACGTGCAGGTCCAATACCAAGGGATCAACGAGAAGTTCATCGTGAACATGGAAGGCGGCCAGACGGTCACTGTGAACCGTCAGACGCTGCCGGCCGGCCAGGCATCGTAGGGAGCACAGGACATGGCGACGAACAGCTTCACGCTCGGCCGGAACTGCCAGGTCGTGGTGATGGGACCACAGGGACGCGTCGATCTCACGCACGTCACCTCGTTCGAGAGCAGGCAACTCACCAACCCGGTGCGCATCGCGAGGATGGACGGCACGCAGCTCGGCGTGGATGTGCCGAAGGGGTGGGAGGGCAGCTTCGAGGTCGAGCGTGGTTCCAGCTCGGTCGACGACATGATCGCGGCGTTCGAGGCGAACTACTTCGCCAGGGGTGCGATGCCGACCGGGACCCTCTACCAGTATGTCACCGAGGTGGACGGGTCCACGTCGACGTATCAGTTTGATGGCGCTGTCTTCAAGCTGACCAATGCCGGGACCTGGAAGGGAGATCAGAGCGTCAAGCAGAAACTCGAGTTCTTCGCGACCACCCGGCGGCGGGTGTAGCGCGTGGACGGACCCACGGCGCGGATCGTGGCGCAGGCCAATGCCGCGATCCAGGTCAGCGATCGCGACGGGCGGCTGCTGACGCTGCGGCGCATGGGGGCGCTGGACCGGCTGCGGCTGTTCAAGGCGATCGGGCCGGTGCTGGCGCAGAATCCGCCGTACCTGGGGATGGCAATGCTGGCGAGTTCGGTCACTGCCATCGACGACGTGCCGGTTCCGGCGCCTGCCACCGAGGCGCAGGTCGAGGCGCTGATCTCGCGGCTTGGCGATTCGGGCATTGCCGCGGCGGCGGACGGATTGCGGCCGGACGTGGAGCAGGACAGGGACGGCGGGGATTTGCCGGGAAACTGAGCCGGCACCCCGACCTGGTGGATAATCTGTACCTGGTCCGGAACGGGGTGCCGTTCGATGTCGCCTTCTCGCTCGCTCCGGACGAGCGGCTTGCCTGGGTCGTGGCCCTGGGCACGCTGGAGGGAAGGGAATTTGACTGGCATACGCGGAGTTGGGACATGCCGACATGACCGTCGCCGAGTTCGCCGCCTGGCTTGCGCAGTTGCCGTTCGAGGCGGTGCGACGCGATGCCCTGGAGCGGAGCGCGGCCGTGATGGCGGAGGCGGTGCGCGAGGCGTTGTCGCAGCCAGCCGGAGGCGGGCACGAGGCGCCCTGGCTTCGCAGCGGCGCCTTGCGCGACAGCATCGGCCATGAGGCGGATGACTGCTCGGCGGTGGTTGGGAGCAGCAGTGCGGTCGCGGTGTTCCAGGAGACTGGCACGGCCCGGGACCGCCCGCGGCCGTTCCTGGGGCCTGTCGCGGAGCAGGGCGGCGAAGAGGCGGCACGGTCCATCGGTGCGGCGGTTGCGGAGATGTTCAGGTGATCGAGGCCTACGAGATCGGCATCAAGCTGGCACTGCAGGACGGCATCTCTGACGGGATCGCCGCGATCCGGCGTGATCTGGGCTCGCTCGACCAGGCCATCGCGCAGACGGCGTTGCGGCTGGATGCGCTGCAGCGGATCGGCGCCCGGGCTCTGGCAGCCTCGCAGGGGCGGGTGGAGCAGGCGGTGTCCGGCCCGCTGCCGCGCAGGCCTGCCGCTGTCATGGTGCCGCCTCCGCCGCCGGGCGAGCCTGAGACGCTGGCGGCGCCGTCACCGGTCGAGGTGGCGCCTGTTGGCCCGACGCGTGCTTCGGTGGCGCGCGTGCCGGCCAGCGCACCTGTTCCTGCCCCGTCCGCGCTGATGCCGGCCGGGGAGGCTGGGCCTGCGTCGCAGCCGGTGTCGCCGCGCCTGGACGTTGTGATGGCTCCAACCGTCGTTCGCACTGCGATTCCCGCTGCGGAGATTGCGCAGGGAGTGATCGGCCCGAAACAGCCGGAGCGACTCCCGGTGGCACCTGTGCCGCGCGCGGTGTTGCCGGGCGAGCTTGCGGGTACTGGCCCGGGCGTCGTCAGGCAGGTGGTGCCCGAGCTGCGGGCGACCGGGTTCGTGGCACCTGCTGGCGAGCGTTTGCAGCATCGAGTGCTGCAGCCGATGGTCCCGGGCGTGGCGCCGCCGGCGCCCACGAGCCGGACGCCGGTCGCGCCGCAGGCGCCTGCTGAACCGGGGAGCAGGGCGGCGGCACGGCTTCCGCAGGTCCGGACCGGCGAGACGCGGGGGGTTGGGCTGCCGCGGCCTGCTGCCGTGCCCGATGTGGCGACGACGCGTATGTCACCTGTACCGGCGGTGACGGCAGCCCTGGCGCCGCCGGTTCCTCCGGTGGCGTCGAGGCCTGCGCCGTCCTATGCGCCGCCCGCTTCCTCGTCACGGGCCAAGGAGAGTTCGATGCGCGGCGACGTGTTTCTCGACGGCGTCCGTGTCGGACGCTGGATGTCGGAGCAGATGGCGCGCGACGCGGGTCGGCCGAACACGGGGCCGACCGGGTTCGATCCGAGGCGGAGCGCTGCCTGGCCGGGCGCGGCGGTGACGTGGTGAGTGGGACGAGGCTTGTTCTGGGGCCGGTGGCCTTCCACGATTTCGAGGTTCCGGAGCGGATCACGTTCGGCGGGACGCAGAAGCTTGCCGTGCACGAGCTGCCGGGCGGCGGCCGGGTCATCGACGTCATGGGCGCGCAGAGTGCGGATCTGGTCTGGTCGGGCGTGTTCAGCGGCGCGGACGCCTCGGAGCGGGCCCGGCTGCTGGACAGCCTGCGGCTGCTGGGGGCGCAGGTCGCGCTGACGTGGGACGTGTTCGCCTACATTGTGGTCGTCGAGCGGCTGGAGGCGGAGTACAGCAGCCCCTGGTGGATTCCCTACCATCTGACCTGCAAGGTCGTGCAGGACCCGATCGCGGATCTTGTCGGGCTGGGTGCTACGCTCGTGAGCCAGGTCGTGTCGGACATCGCGACGGCTGCCGGCTACGCCGGGCTTGCGGATGCGCAGTCTGCCGTCGCGGTGCCCGGGATGGAGGTTCAGGGCAGTGCGGCCAACGTCGCGGCGGTCGGCGCGATCTCTGCCGGGCAGCAGGGCATCGATGCGCGCCTGGGGGCTGCGGGACAGACGCTGCAGGGTGGCGATCTGGGGAGCTCCGTGTCGGCCTGCGGGACACTCGCGCAGCTCAGTGTGGCGCGCGGCTATGCGGGACGTGCAGCAGCGACCCTGTCGGACGTTGATTTCTGAGACCGGCTGCTCCGTCGCGTAGCTGGCAAGGAAGCAAGGTTGAGGCTCTGCCTCAAACTCCGCCAAAGGCTCGCCTTTGGAATCCATTACTTAAGTAAATCGGTGTCCAGAGGCCCCGTGCTTGAAGGAGGGGGCCTTTGGCGGGTCTGGGCAGAGCCCAGCCTTGCTTGCTGACAAACCGATTTCCGGGGCCGTTGACATGAGCAGGACTCCGCCAATGCTGCTGCCAGAGCCATCACGCGAGTTCCAACGGTCAGGGCGGTGTCTGGTGGATGCCGAGAAGCAGGAGATAGGCCGTGAAGACGATTGTTGTCACGGGAGGCTCGTTGTTCCAGATCGCCTCCGAGTACCTTGGCGACGCGACACAGTGGATCCGCATCGCACAGCTCAACGGGCTTGCTGATCCTGTGCTGCATGGGCTGGTGATTCTGCGCCTGCCGGAGATTGATGTGGCGGCGGGAGGCGGCATTGTTCAGCAGTAGTCTGAGGCGGCCGCAGCTTCAGGTCCAGGCCAACTCCGCAGTGCTGGGCGGCGTGCTGGAGGCGAGCGTCTCCTCCAACAGCCACTACGCAGCGGACCGCTTCAGGCTTCGGGCGGCCTTGTCCAGCGTCGGTGCAGATGTTCTGGCCACCGCCAATCTGCGGATCGAGATCCTCGTCGGCGTGGATGCGGGCCTGCAGAGCCTGATCGTCGGGCTGGCGGATCGGATCGATATCGACCCGATCCAGGGGATCGTCGAGATAGAGGGGCGCGATTTCTGCGCGGGCCTGATCGAGACCAGGATTCAGCAGACGTTCAGCAACCAGACGTCGAGCGAGATCGCGGCGGGGTTTGCGCAGGGGCACGGGCTGCTTGCGGACGTGGCGCAGACCACGACGCCGGTCGGGCGCTACTACCAGTCGCAGCACGACCAGGTGGCGCTGGACCAGTTCTGCCGGGCGACGACGCAGTGGGACCTGCTCGTCTTCCTCGCGCAGCACGAAGGGTTCGACGTCTGGGTGTCCGGCTCCACGCTGCACTTCCAGCCGGCCGCCGCCGCGGTGGTGGCGCAGACCGTCTCGCCGTCGGAGTGCACCGGTTTCCGGATGCAGCGCGCGCTGACCCTGGCGAGCGACATCGAGGTGGTGGTCAAGAGCTGGAACAGCCGGCAGCAGAGGGCCTTCATGCAGGTGGCCCGGCAGTCTGGACATCGCTCGGGCGCCGGAAGACGGACGCAGCGTTACGTCTACGTCCGTCCCAACCTGCTTCCGGATCAGGCCTTGCAGCTTGCGCAGCGCATCCTGGCCGATCTGTCGCGTCACGAGCGGGTGGTCCAGCTGACCATGCCCGGGGCGCTTGTGCTCTCGCCGCGCAGCATGGTCGCGATCGCGGGGACGGGGACGGATTTCGACCAGGTCTATCAGGTCGCCGAGATCGAGCGCGAGCTCAACGTGGAGCGGGGGTTCGTGCAGCAGGTGACGGTGAAGAACAGCACGGTCGCCAGCGGCGCCACGATACCAGCAGGGATGGCCGGATGATGGATGCCTTTTTGAACATGATGAAGGCGCAGGCCTCGGCACTCGACCAGGGCACGGGGCAGCCTCGCCTGGGGATTGTCAGCTCGGTTGATCCGTCGGGCTACACCGCGCGGGTCATGTTGCAGCCCGAGGGCGTGCTGTCCGGGTGGTTGCCGGTCCTGTCGTCGTGGATCGGGGCGGGGTGGGGGCTGGCGTGTCCGCCCTCTCCGGGCGACCAGGTGCTGGTGCTGGCGCAGGAGGGGGATGCGGAGCACGGCATCATCGCCGGTTGTCTGTGGTCCGCGACTCAGCCGCCGCCGGCGGCGCCATCCGGGGAGCTCTGGCTGGTGCACAAGTCCGGAAGCTTTCTCAAGCTCACCAACGACGGGCTGGTGTCCGGGAACGCCAAGGCCTGGGTGCTGACCGGGGATGTCCATGTCACGGGCAGCGTCGTCGTGAGCGGCGATGTCGTGGCGGGTGGCATCAGCCTGGACTCGCATCGGCATGGCGGCGTGAAGGCCGGCAGCGACGACACGCAGGGACCGGTGTAGCCATGCAGGATCTTTTCCATCTCTGGAGCGGCGACCTGTCCGCAGGGCTCGGCGGGGACCTGGCGACGGTCGGCGGACCCGAGGCAGGCCAGCAGCGGGTGCTGCGCCGGCTTCTCACCAATCCCGGCGACTATATCTGGCAGCCGGACTACGGGGCCGGGCTGGGAGGCTACGTCGGGGGGCCGGTGAGCCGGACGGTGATTGCCGCCACCATCCGGTCGCAGATGTACATGGAACCCTCGGTCGCGCATGACCCGGAACCGGTCATCGACGTGCAGACCGGGCAGAACGGTGCCGTCTACGTCCACATCCGCTATGCCGACGTCGACACGAGCAGCGGGCAGGTTCTTGCGTTCTCGGTGGGTGCGTGACGATGCAATTGCCGTTGAAGAACTTCGCCACGCTGGTCGCGGACATGTCCGCCACCGTGCAGGGTGTCGGCAGCCAGCTCATCGACGTATCCGTCGGCAGCGTGCTGCGCGCGGTCATCGAGGCCAATGCCTCGCTGGCGCTGTGGATGCAGTGGCTGATCATGCTGGTGCTGTCCCTAACGCGTGCATCCACCAGCAGCGGTACCGACCTCGATAGCTGGATGGCGGATTACGGCCTGACGCGGCTGCCCGGGGTCGCTGCGACCGGCTCGGTGACGTTCGCCAGGATCACGGCGGGCCTGCAGGCGGTCGTGCCTGCCGGGGCGACGGTGCGCACGTCCGATGGCACGATCAGTGCCGCGGTCGTCCAGGACACGACCAGGGCGGACTGGAGTGCCGTTGCAGGCGGGTATGTCATGGCGGCTGCGGCCCTGTCGGCGGACTACCCGGTGGCGGTGACGGTCTCCGGCAGTGCGGGCAACGTGCTGGCCGGGAGCCTGAGCCAGCTTTCCACCGCAATTCCCGGTGTGGACAGCGTGAGCAACGCGGCGGCTCTGCAGGGTGGCACCGATGCAGAGAGCGACCTGCTGTTCCGCAGCCGGTTCCAGTTGTACATCAACAGCCGGTCGAGGGCGACGCTGCAGGCGGTCCGGTTCGCCGTGAGCTCGGTGCAGCCCGGGCTGAAGTTCGTGGTGGAGGAAAACCAGGACGCGAACGGCCAGGCGCATGTCGGCAATTTCGTTGTGAGCGTGGATGACGGCAGCGGCGCACCGCCGGCGTCCCTGCTGTCCGCGGTGTCCGCCGCGGTGGATGCGGTCAGGCCTGTGGGGACCACGTTCGCCGTGCTGCCGCCTCAGGTGGTGTCGGCCGCGGTCGTGCTCACGTTGCAGATCCGGCCGGACAGCAATGCGGCCGCGGTATCATCGGCGGTGGCTGCGCAGATCACCGCGTGGGTTCAGGGCCTGGGTATCGGGGCCAGCCTGCCGGTGTCGCGGATCGCCGGGCTGGCCTATGCGACCGATCCTGCGGTGACGAACGTGACGCTGGTCTCGATCAATGCGGGGCCATACGATCTTGTCCCGCCGGCGAACGGTGTCGTGCGGCTGGCAACGCTGGTGGTGAACTGAGATGGTCGGCGACCGGGCCGACTTTGTCGTCCGTTTGCGGGCCGTGCTGCCGAGGGGGTGGTTCAGCGACGTCGCTCCGGTGCTCGACGGCGTGCTGTCGGGCTTCGGGGCGGCCTGGAGCGGGATTTATGGCCTGCTCCGGTTTGCGCAGGCGCAGAGCCGAATCGGCACGGCTTCGGGGGTGTTCCTGGACCTGATCGCAGAGGATTTCTTCGGGACGGCGCTCGGGCGGTTTTCCGGCGAGGCGGATACGCCGTTTCGCAGACGGATCGGGCGGGAGATCCTGCGCGAGCGTGGCACGCGGCAGTCGTTGCTGGATGCGCTGCTGGACCTGACGGGCCGGCCGGCGGTGGTGTTCGAGCCTGCGCGTCCCGCCGATACGGGCGGGTACTCGTCAGGCGCCCTCGGGTACAACATCGCCGGGGCATACGGCTCCTTGTCGTTGCCGTTCCAGTGCTTTGTTACGGCGCGTCGGCCGCTGGGGATGGGGATACCGCTGGTTGGGGGCTACAGCAGCCCTGGGCCTCCCGTCTACGCCAGCATGGGCTGGATCGGCGCCGAGGTGTCCGACTCGGACATCTTGACGACGATCGTGGACGTCATGCCAGCCGGATCAATCGCCTGGGCCAGGATACTGTAGCGGCCGGGATTGACGACCCACAAGCAAAGCTGGACTCTGCCCAGACCTGCCAAAGGCCAGGAACTTTGGAAGCCCGTTTCTTGAGTAAATCGGTTTCCAAAGGCTTGCCTTTGGCGGATGAGGCAGAGCCTCAACCTTGCTTGCTTTGTTGGAGCTTTAACAGAGCCGCTGGCATGTGCCTGATTTTGTCCAAGTATTGAACAGATCAGAATGTCGCCTGCTGTAGCGACTTTGCCTATAATAAGGATGACAGCATGGACAGACAGATTGTCTATCCCGGAAGCATTCCGCTTGATACCGATCTGCTGAACGTACAGCGGAGCACGATGATTGCGATCGGCTACCTGGCGCAGGCCACGCTGGGGGCGGGCGTGGTGGTCGACGGCCTTGCCTGCACTCCGGTCAGTCCGGCGTCACTCGCCGTGGTGATTGGGCCGGGGAGCATTACGCAGCTCAGCCCCATAGACCCGAACTCCTTCGGCTCCCTGGGGGTGGATGCGAACGATCCCGTCGTCAAGATGGGCGTCAACGTGACGGGGCTGCAGTTCGCGGTGCAGCCGCCGGCCAGCTCCGGCCAGGCGGTTAGCCCATCCTATTCACGCTGTTGAGGCTGGATCGCTTGTCTGAACGGCGGGCACGGCTTTGCGTGGCTGCCGCGGGGCGCGTCTTCGTGTCGGCAGTGCTGGGCGCTGGGGTGGGCGGGACGTGGC
>JAABUS010001347.1_pt1 | contig 54224 bp, 45 predicted proteins | sample 5560161 | NCBI WGS metagenome assembly JAABUS01 (sample SAMN10711885, study PRJNA513376) | rock metagenome | isolation source: Antarctica rocks | place: Antarctica: Victoria Land, Trio Nunatak nord | collected 2016-01-04 | reverse complement strand
TAATGTAACGTCGTACTACCTGCCCACGGTGCTGATCCAATCCGTTGGGCTGGACGAGAAGCTCGCAAGGCTGCTCGCAGCCTGCAACTCCGTCTCCTATCTCCTCTTCAGCCTCATCGGCATCCCCCACGTCGAGAAATGGGGTCGCAGGAAGCTAATGATGTACGCGGCCGTCGGCCAGGCGTTCTGCTACCTCTGCATCACCGTTCTCCTGCGCTACAACGAGCTGCCCGGCTATGCCGCCAGCAAGCAAGTCGCCTCCGCGTCCGTGGCGTTTTTCTTCCTCTACTATGTTTTCTTCGGTATCGGATGGCAGGGCGTACCCTGGCTTTACCCGACGGAGATCAATTCGATTAGTATGCGGACGAAGGGTGCTGCGTTGGGTACGGCCTCGAATTGGGCGTTCAATTTCATGGGTATTTCCCCTTTTGCGAAGACGAGGGAAGAAGTGGGAATCAGGCAGGGCTAATTCTTCTTCTTCTTCCGCGCATCAAGTCGTCGAAATCACACCCATCGGCATCCAGACCCTGCAATGGAAATTCTACATCATCTGGACCCTCTTCAACGCCGCCTTTGTCCCCATCGTCTACCTCTTTTACCCCGTACGTCTCCCTCTCCATTTCTCCATTCTCCATCCTCCCCTTTCATCCCTAACCCCTCTACCACCATACCCACTAACGCACAACCCTAGGAAACCTCCTCCCGCACCCTCGAAGACATCGACCGCCTCTTCCGCACCCACCCCTCCCTCCTCGTCTGCAAGGACCCCGACGCCATCTCCTCGACGCGGCCGCTAGCCTACGCCGAACACTACACGCAGGAGACGAGGCGGAATAGCTCGGCTGTGGGGGCCAATACGGGGGCGGTGAGGGAGAGGTTGAGGGGGTTGGGGTTGGAGAAGGAGAAGGAGGGGGAAGGGGAGGGGTGGGGGCATGTGGAGGGGGTTTGAGGAGGTGGATGGGTCTGCGGCGCGGGGGGGGGGGGAAAGGGGTGGAGAGATACGTTTCGAATAAGCGATTATGAGGTTATTCAGGATCAGCACGCTTTGTTCTCTCGTCGAGATCATCCAGTGCGTATCCCACCCCATCTTTCATGACATTCATATATCCTGTGCGCTCTGGCCGCCCCCAGTCCTTGCCAATGATATAAACATGCTTCAAAATGCATTACGCTGACGAGCTAAAAATCGCCTGCTATATTAACGGCGCGCAATCAAGATCCACAATGCGAACCCGCCGTAACCCCATTCTGGACACTTCCCCCCCCCCAACTAAAACGCCCGATACGCAATATACGATATTACCGATACGAAGTGGTTGTGTTCGACGAGTTCGAGCTCAGCGGCGCACACGCACTCGGCAGATCCCCCGTATTCTTAAAGCTGTCCGCGACGCTGCCGACGGCGACGTCGAACTTGGTGTTGAGGCTCTGAGTCGGATCTAAACCGTAGGTGGCGACGTAAAGGTGGTAAGGGCCTAGGGTGGATTGTTTGGTCATGGGTACTGATGTCGTTTGCAGGCCTGGAACGACGAGACCGGCTCTGGGGATTCGAAGGGTTAGGGTTAGGTTTACTGGAGTGGCGGACAGCGTGTCGCGGACCTAGAGACTTGTTTAGTAAAGTCGAAGGGGGAAGGTGGCCTTTGGTGGCCGAATATCTAGAGCACTCACCGCAGCCACAACTGTTAGATTCTGCTTCTCGTTTAAGAATTGGGCCGGGAGCAAGCAGCTTTGAGGAGTCTGCAGCATGATTGAATCTTGGACACGAAATCCGACTCCGTTGTTATCGTGCATCTCCGTCGCTCCACCTACGAGGGTTACGAGCACGTTGAAGGCCGAGATGGAAGTTTTGGAGTGCAAGGAAGAGGAGAATGAGTAGAACTGTCGGATTGTTAGCAAGGAAATAGCCAAGGTGTTGTTTGATCGCCAACACGATGTTCAGGGATGTACTCACAGTAAAGCTGTCATCGAATCCTGCAGCAGTTCCTTTCGGCTGGGTGCTGATGGTACAACCGCCACAACCTTTGCCACCAGAGCGATCTTTGTACACAAGTTTTACACTGGCGATCTTGGAAGCTGGACGGACGGTGGTCCTGACTCGAATCTCGCCCGCGAACAAGATTTGACTGCCGGCTTTGAGCAAAGTAAGCTGGAGCGCATTTGGCTTGACCTCGTAAGGCACAATCGGATCCGTAAGAACCGTGCCGCTCGGGACTACCTCAATCATCTTCTGCAGCATTGTCTTACACATGCTCGCGAACGTTGCCGGGTCCGCCATGGCTTTTATCGTGACATTCCCATCGCCTGCAAAGACCTTGGCGTCCGAATCCATCCCTGCAGCTTTCGAGGGTCCAACGGTCAGAGGGTCCGTGGAATTACCTGAGACATATTCTGAAGCAATCCTCTCGTCAAAGACGGTTGTCGAATCCATAAGCTTATAGTCGTTCGGCACGGTCCCGGGTGGGACAATCTGAGGGAAGTTGCCAGCATGCACTCCGCCTACAGTATGTCCACATGCTGTCACTGCAATCATCTCGGTAGTATTGAAGCCAGTCCTGGCAAATTGGTTCTCGAACGTGAACAGCGAATTCTGTGGGAGCGGAACACCGGGAGGGCCTGCTGCCGTTGCATCGATCCTTCCTGTCCTAATGGGCACTGCAGGACCTCCACAAGAGCGCACCGCTGTATAAATGCCCATAGCGATTATATCTGCCATCGAAGACCGACTTGACAAATACGGCGCGTATGTCGTCAGTGTCGTGGCGAAAGCGGTACCGATGTTGTCGCCACCAAGCTCAAAAACGAGCGACGCGTCTAAACCACCTTGCCCTAAGAATACGTTGCCGGTAGCCATGTCGTGAAACGCCGTTCGAATCCACTCAGCAGACGCGATGTGTCCATTTCCTTGCGCCGAGAAGGAGCAAGGAGTGACGAAATCTGCGAAGCCTCGCGACTGGTAGCCTGTATTGAGTAGCATGATATCTTCCAGCTCATCCACGGACGAGGGCCAGGTCGGCGCCGTTGTCGCAGCTTCCGCATTTGGCAATACGAAGGCTACGCTCACTATGACCGTCCAAAATTGTCTGATCATCATCACCGGCGATATCAACAAGATACAGGGAGGAAAATGTGAAGCAGAACCAAAACCGCGACGGCTAGACAGGGAGACAACGAGTTGACTTGGGTACGAAGAGTGCAAACTACATTTGTCCACAGATCCTTCTCTGATCGTGACCGCAAGCCTCGAGGTTCAGAACAAGCCATATCGCCGGTAGGATGCCGCGTGAGCTGCCAAGCGGTTGTGGCCATGCCAAGAACCGAGATGGTTCTAGGTAAAGCTAGGAAAAGGATGCCGTGTGTCTCGTATTCAATCCGAGTCGGTGAGGGCCACGACCAGTCGGCCCCTCTTAGTTGCCAAATTAATGTCAACATGAGGCGAGGATGGACGCCTGCATGTTCTGTAAGCTGACCCCCACCTGCCCTGCAGATACCGCCTGATCCCCTTGATTGGGCCAACACACGCCCCAACGCAAAGTAAATCATCGCCCCCACCATCCCAAGGGCTTGGTACGAACGTGATGATTGATGAAGATCCCGAACATCTCCAACCCGACATGCGATCCTTTATGCGCTGCCACAATTACCAATCCCACCTTCTGTTTGCTGCGCATCTGATCTAGATTACAACTCAATACTACCCGAACATCATCCTATTATTTGAGTCTTCTTATGGGTTTGCTCATGCCTCAACCTTGCTGCGCTCATGGTCGGGAAGCGCTGTGATTGTGAAGAAGAATTCGAATTGAATTGTTTGAACTCGAAGATCCCGTTTCGGCTGATAGGACGGCCACGAAGAACACATAGGTTGCCAGGTAAATGTGCTTACATCGGTACGAAGCGTTGAGGCTGTGCAGGCGTCCTCTTTTGATTCCTGCAGCGTACCAAACAGGTCGGCTCCCGCGTAGTGAAATACATCGGTGGATCGTTAGGGATCGAAATCCTCGGGACGTTCCGCGAAACTGTAGAACTGCTTGTGCAAGAGCATGCTAGTCAACATCAACGTAAGGGTAGTGTCCGTTGTTACATCCAAAAAACGTCTGATGCGCGTTGCGCATGTAGTGGTATACCTCTAAGTGGAGCATCCGCGGCGGGCCAGGAAGGCGGCATGTTATCCTTCTTTCAACTCACACCACACACTTCGACCTGTACTTGAACACACAGAAACACCCTCTCGCTTTACGTTGTAGAGATTCGAGATTGGCATGTATAGCCAGACAGTGTAGTAGATGACTTCGTTCTCGATGGGGGTGCAAAAGGAAAGAGAGTGAAAAGGAAGAAAATGACAGCATTTAGTACCATAGAATTCGATAATTGAGGAATATTGCACCTTTCCATGCCACTCGTTGCGCACTATCCATGAAATTTTCTCGTCCATCGACCAAATATAGTCGATGGAGGGAGATCCCTACTGATGAAGACTCTCAGCCATTGATAGGCAGAATTCATACAGTGACCTTCAATCCTCCTATGTGGTAGCAATGACAATGCTCGCTTGAACTCGCGTGATCTAGGAACATCATTGATAAATTGGAAAGGTTTCCATCCACTGGGATCAACTCCTATTCATGGCTGAGGTCCTCCGTCTATTGGGTCTTCGATCCACGAACAAAGAGCATTTGATCTTGGATGGAATAACTCATAATGAATTTGCAGACAAGCGGAATTCTATTTATGACCGAAACGCGCTTAAGGTATATTATAAACCAATATAAATGAGAGTAGCGCATGTTTTACATCAGGGGGCGTTTTAGGCCAGGTATGCAAATGTTTTGCCAATCGACTTCCAGCCCCCATCCACAGGCCCGGATATACATTCCCTTGAAGTCTTTCGGCGAACATGCTCGCATCTCGCTCTCACTTCAAGGTGATATCAATCGCCATCTTCGCCGTTCTGGTACTGTACGTTGGGTTTCAGTGGCATCACGTTCCAGCATGGCGGTCGTCGATCCCGAACACTTTTGCCGGTGACAAGACCAGTGCTGCGGAAGAGGCTTCGGTGGAAGCTCCTGTGGACGAACCGGTGCAATCTCCGGTTCACGATTACTCCAGCTACAATGACACTGCTCCGGTGCAGGAGGTCTCTGTTCACAACATCAGTGCTCCGGTGGAGGAACACTCTAGCCATAACACCAGCGCTCAGTTGGAGGAAGTCTCTGTCCACAACTCTAGTACTTCGGTAGAGGATACGCGGGTCGAATTCTGGCGGTCCTTTCAGTCGCTGCTCGCATCCAACAAGCCAGACTGCCCGCCACCGAAACGTCTGGGCTCCTCAGGTGCCATTGGATTCAACCCTACAGATGGACCTGCCCGACCTGATCTACTCGAAATGCCGAACGAAGATCTGGAAAAGATGCGAAACGCGCACTCAGATTTAGTCCAAAGGCTAAATACCGACCCACCAAAGATGGTCTACACCCCCGGTACTCGAGGGATCGTCTCGACAGCAGGTGGCAGCTACCTACCTATACTTGTTATATCCCTACGAATGCTCAGGCGTACAGGCTCAAAGCTGCCGATGGAGGTCTTTTTGGCGGACAAAACAGAATATGAGAGCTACATATGCGAAACAGTTCTCCCAGATCTCAACGCCAAGTGTGTTGTTCTCTCCGACATTCTCGACAAAGTCCCGAAATCAGTCAGTATTACGCATTATCAATACAAGGTCGTTTCGATGCTGTTTTCCTCATTTGAGGAGTTGCTGTTCCTTGATAGCGATGCCTTCCCAATTCACGAACCAATGGAGCTATTTGCAGCGGAGCCCTTTGCTTCACACGGACTGGTACTGTGGCCGGACTACTGGGCATCTACTGCGTCGCCATTATTCTACAATATAACATCTCAGCCGACCCCTTCAACGACGTTACGGCAATCAAGTGAAACTGGTGAGATTCTTATCTCTAAGAAGGGACATCAGCGATCTCTATTACTGGCAACGTACTATAACTACTATGGCCCAGATGTTTACTATGCACTTCTCTCCCAGGGTTCGCCAGGTGAAGGGGATAAAGAGACGTTCTTGGCCGCCGCCAGCGTATTCAATGAAACGGTTTACCAAGTCAGCGAGTCGGTGCGTGCTATTGGCCACTTCAAAGCGGATGGGGATCTGGCAGGTTCTGCAATGGTCCAGTACGATCCTGTGGAGGACTATCGACTCACCCAGCAAGGATTGTGGCGTGTTAAGAACTCGTCAGTTGCGGAACCTCCTGGGCCATTCTTCGTTCATGCAAACTTTCCCAGATTCAACCCGGCAACAATCTTTGCAAAAATTGATGTGATCACAGATGGAAATGGGAAATATCAGCGAGCTTGGACAGATACACAAGAGACAATCAAAACTTTTGGATACGATGTTGAGAGAGGATTTTGGGAGGAGATTACTTGGGTAGCCTGTGAATTAGAGGATAAATTCGCGGACTGGTCTGGGAAGCATGGAATCTGTCAACACGCCAAGGACTATTCGGAAGCCGTTTTTGGTGGGCCTTGAATCGGACTTTTGTATTGTCAGAGATGGACGGAAAGCCACTACGACGCTGGATGATCACTAAAGGGTCCTGGCTACAGAAAGATGCTCTTCCCTACGGCCGGCGCATAACAATTACCAGTGCATTCAGCATTCACAAAGCAGAATCCCACGGGTGCCGGAATCTGGAATTTAGTGAAGGGCACAAGAAGAAGACACGTCGCTCAATTACACCCTTAGAGTCTTGGGCAAACTGGGATAATGCCCCTATAAGAAGGGTACTCTTCCATCAAGAGCTGGAGCGAGACGGAACCGGTGCTGGGGCCTATACATGTGGCCACGTCGCCTAGGCAACTCCAGATTCCGTCATGACACATATCATTCTGGCTCGATTTTGTTCAGATTATCCATCTAATACCATCAATCTGCCGTGAATGCCACCTCTCACGAATTCACCTATGCGACAGTCCACTTGTTCAACGTCAATCAGGCCTTGCAAAATCTTTGGATTATTAATCTAACAAAACCCGAGGTTCTGTCCCTTGTCTCATTTACTCATCTTAGATACCTATTGATAGAGATAGTTGTTCTCGACGGTCTTGAGCTTCCTTTTTGGGTATGCGACGATTTGAACTAGGTGAGGATCCGGACTAGAACCCCCGCAGTGAACGGTTAGTCAGGTCCTTAAGACGGCACAGTTTTCCAAGATACCTTGGTCCATCTTGGAGCGCTGTTTACCTACTAGATATCAATTGGAAGATAAACTGTTCAGCATGAAGAGCCTGCTCGCTGCTCTCCTCTTTTCCGTTTGCAGTCATGCCGTGCTTGGCTACACATTGCCGGCTGATAAGCGAGGTTCTGAACAATATCACGAGAGTGACTCGAAGGGAGCTGTCGCGTCGGAGAGCGCAGTATGTAGTCGAATAGGTGTGGATTTGATCAGTGAGGGAGGCAATGCTGCTGATGCAGTAAGCCCATGTTTTTTACTTGGGGTTTGATGGTTATTGACTAGGCCCTTTTCCCAGCTGGTGGGCACGCTCTTCTGTGTTGGAGTGATTGGTATGTTTTTATGCCGATTCTTCTGTTATCAATCTAAAACATAACGTGAATCTAGGCATGTATCATAGCGGCATCGGTGGTGGTGGCTTTATGATTGTCAGAGGGAGCAATGGCTCCTACGAATTCATCGACTTTCGAGAAACTGCTCCTGCAGCTGCTTTCCAGGACATGTATAACAACAACACCAACCTCTCGCTTTTTGGGGGTCTTGCCAGGTACAAACACTGATCTCCGTCAAATTTTCACTTTTGCTTACACTGCATCCAAGTGGCGTGCCCGGAGAACTCCGTGGTCTCGAGCATCTACACAAGTACTATGGCAAGCTTTCCTGGAATCATATCATGAAGCCTGCGATAAAAGTAGCTCGTAACGGTTTCAAAGTCACTCAAGATCTGATCAACCAAATGAAGTCGGCCACCGCAGGCCAGGACGATTTTCTCGTCAACAATCCGACATGGGCTATCGATTTTGCTCCCAATGGGACCAGAGTTGCTCTGGGCCAAACCATTACTAGGAAGCGGTATGCCGATACTTTAGAGGTGATATCTCAATACGGCCCAGATGCATTCTACACTGGTGCTATTGCAAACGCTACGATCACCGCTCTAAAGTCAGCAGGCGGGACAATGACTTTGGCTGATCTCAGTAATTATACTGTAGCAATCAGAAAGCCTGCACAGATTACCTACAGGGCCTTCAAGCTTACCTCATGCAGCGCTCCTTCAAGTGGAGTTGTGGCGATGAGTGCCATGAAGACTGTTGAGGGCTACAAAGATTTTGGGTACGCAAGTACTCTTAATTTGAGTACTCACCGCTTTGATGAAGCAACTAGATTTGGATACGGAGAGGTGAGATTCTAATCCTCTCTTTATTTACCCTTTGGCTAGATCCTCAACTCCTCAACTCGTCAAACCATCAACGTTTGTCTTCCTTTCTTGAGCGACTCGTCGATCTCTCTATTTGCCAAGACTCCTGCCTCTCTTAATTCATTAACAGCCCTAAACTTGTCATATCATCTACTCTCACTGTCTTTGTCCAAAAATATTTCAGACAAATTGCTGATTCAATTCCTGTTCAGCGAGCCAATCTCGGTGATCCATCTTTCACTCCTGGTCTGGACGAATACCAGACAGAGATGCTTAACGAAACGACAGCGGCCAGAACCCGTAGCAAGATCAACGATTTTCACACTCAAAATGTATCGGCATATGACCCTACTGGCTTGGAAAGTCTGGTAACGTGAGCTGCATCCAGGAGAAAGGAGAAGCAGGGATGGTATTTCTTGTGCCGGACTGATTCAGATTTAGACCAGGCACATCCCACGTGGTAGCCGCTGACGCCTCAGGCATGGCCATTTCCGTTACCAGTACGATCAATCTCCTGTTCGGCTCTCAATTAATGATCCCTGAGACTGGCGTTATCATGAACAACGAAATGAACGACTTCTCCATTCCCGGCAGCTCCAACGCATTCGGCTACATCCCATCCCCAGTCAACTATGTTCGCCCAGGGAAGCGGCCTCTCTCATCCATATCCCCCACCATCGTCGAACATCTCCACAACGGAACCCTCTACTTCGTCACCGGCTCCGCAGGCGGATCAAGAATCATCACCGCCGTGCTCCAGAATCTTTGGCATGTCCTAGATCAGAACTATACTTCCGTGGCCGCCCTGGCAAAACCGAGGTTCCACGACCAGCTGGTCCCGAACAGGATCAGCTTCGAGTATACGTACGACAACAGCACGGTGGCATTTATGAAGGCTGAGGGCCACAATGTCACATGGGTTGCCCCGGGGCAGAGCACAGCTCAGTCCTTGAGAAGGCTTTCGAATGGCACTTTTGAGGCGGCGGGAGAGCCGAGGCAGAATGCGAGCGGGGGGGTTGCGGTATAGAGATGGTTCAGGAGCTCGTGCCTGTTCTTCTAGGAAGTGAAAATGGGCTTAATTGATAGAATGAGGGATAAGCTGTGAGGGATTTAGTCGTGGCTTGCATACATTAGCACATCAACAAGCTGGAGATGGCTCTAAGCTACATAAATGATGCTTAGACAGCGACCCTACATAAATGATACTTAGACACCGACCATTCCCCACTCTCCTCGCTCTCTCCTTGATCTTCTCGTGCCCTTTGGGAAGCCGCCCCGTGTACCGCCGGACATCAGGCACCAGTTGCCAATATCGTCGGACGAGTCGTCGGTATCATAGAGCCCGGGCCAACCAAAGACGAGGCGACCAAGTTCGTGGCAGCTGACCCTGATAACAGCGTCTTCGGGTATCGTGAGGAAGGCGTAAACGTTGACGTTGTTAACTGGAGTGACACTCGGAAGCACCCACTTGACCGACCAGATATCATTCGTATTGCCGGTTACCTCGGCGCCGCTCCCTGCATGAATTACGATGAAGGCGTCGATGCAGCCATTGCCGTCCTTATCAACAAGAAGCGAAGCTAAGCTGAACTGACTTTTGGCAGCAGCGAGAGCATCGGGAGCGAGAGCCTGGACATTAGAGAGTTCGGAGCCCCTCTCATAAGAGCCATGAGCGTATTCAGTACTTCTTGAGAGGCGCCCGGAAGGGGCCGACAAGTTCACCGTTAAAGGCAATCTTGCCACCACTGACATCGGCGTTATACTCGGTCACGCTCTTGGTCTCGATCTTTCCAGTCGAGAAAAAAAGATCGTTGAAACGCTGCGCTTGCCATGGGCTGATCTTCACAATTGACAAGCACAACGGCGGCGCTATCGAAATCGGACATGTCATTTCAAGGCACAGGTGGCCTAGATAATTGGCTACTGGACGGACCGGAATGGTACCATATAAGGGAGCCCTTCTAAAGCCGCTTTCAATACGCGGCTCTTTGAAGGAGCGGCCCCAAAGTGAGACTCGGGAAGAATCTTTCCATCGTTGAGACTGGGAATAATTCCTGTTAGGGCGCTCAATGTGGACGAAAGTCATTGCTGGGTACTAAGAGCAGGAGCGCGCGTTGAGTGGGGGCTTTGTTGCTGATGAAGGCGCCGGGCACCAAGACGAGCAAGAAGGTCAGGATGGGTGGTTACAGGACAAGGCTCCTAGTCGTTGCAGTGATGTGCCGCGCCCATGTTGTTGTTGGTGGAATAGTGAGGTAGAGGTTAGAATAAGGAAGAGAGATGATAAGGATTAAGAAACACGGGGTAAAAAACTTAGACGTCAAAGGTCTTATATATTCTACTTTGCAGCATGTACTTGGGCACATTGTAATCACCTCATATAGAAATTCCGACAAGTGCTGCTTCTCAGCCATCAGAACAATATGCAGCCATATGTAATGGAGCGGTAGTTTATACACGAGCACGGTGAAGAGCAAAGTTATTTTTGCCAATACGGAGGTGATGTGATAGGGAAGGGAAAGTGAGACGGAAGCAAACAAAGCCAATATCCAATCACGCCTCGCAGGACTTCTAAACCAGAAGGCTGGGATTCGAAGCGCAGCCTGCTTTCTGTCAAGATGTAGACAACGATTCCTTGTCCATGATCGCGTCAGTCTAGGACAACGTCCCGAGTTAGAGACAGTACGCCGCTTCTACATGCGTGACATAGACCAAAGGGTGATGAATCTTCAATATGAATGATGGGAGCAACTGCATGTTACTCCATGGCGAGCTGCTGGTATCCAATGGCAGATGACGAGGTATCAGCTCGACTGAGTGAATGTGGCTTGAGGCTGTTGCAAGCCACCCATGATGGAGAGATGTTTAGAAAGCACATCGCGCTCTTCTGCTTACCTTGAAATGGTGAGTCGAGAACGTAAATGACTGCATAGCGACTTGATTGTTGCAAGGATAGGAAACAGAAGAGAAGTTTGCAAGCGCGTTCTACTTTGGCGATTCTGCAGCCGCCTGTCGACCGTATCTACTTTGGCTACCATCAACAGTCCTTTCTTTCTGTCGGGCATTGGAGCGGGGACAAAGACGCACGAAAGCAGCACGACGTTCAGCTGCTGTGGTTGCTGCGTGGTCGTTCATAAAAGCGTACAATAAGCGCTACGATACCCCAGTGGCTGCGCGTATCGTAATGTAGATGCGCCCGTCTCACATTATGCCAGATGTCTATCGGTTTGCCGGATAGAAGTCTACGCTATCGAGATATGGCTCGCCAGGAAGAAGAGGAGGTCGGCCTTTTGCCAACTGAATCTGAGGCCAACGAGCACACAGCCAAGGATCGCCGTAGCAGAGGGATTTGTGGCTTTCGTCCACGACACCGGCAAATATTCGGTGCGATGCTTTGCTTCCTAGTTTTGGGTTTGGCTTTGTTGAGTATACTAACAGCGTAGGTGCTATATCATCTGTTCTAGCAAGATTGCTGACTTTTTATTATCTAGTGTACGAGGAACATCTGTCCTTTACCGTCCTGAAGGTTGTGATAGTGTGGAGAGGGGTTATGATTGCCAGCCAGACATTTCTCACTATTGGGGTCAATACTCCCCGTACTATTCAGTGCCTTCTGATATGTCCCCGGACGTGCCAAATGACTGCAAGGTTACCTTTGCTCAAGTCCTCTCTCGCCACGGTGCTCGAGATCCGACGGCATCGAAGACAGTTCTCTATAATGGTTTGATTCAGAAGCTCAAGAGCAATGTACAACGTTTCGAGGGAAGCTATAGATTTCTAGCAAGATACAAGTATAATCTAGGAGAGGATCAGTTGACAAGGTTTGGGGAGAATCAGCTGGTAAATTCAGGTATAAAATACTACAATCGCTACAAGGGCCTCACCCAGCATCTCTATCCTTTTGTCAGAGCGTCAGGTCAAGACCGTGTTGTGATGTCCGCGAAGAATTTTACCCAGGGCTATGAACAGGCAGCTTTCGCAGACACCGGTACAAAGATTGACCCAGAAGCGCATAAAATTGTGGTCATTAGCGAGGCACCGGGTTCGAACAATACATTAGACCACGGCCTCTGCAAGGATTTTGAAGATTTACCAGCCTATGAGGGTGGGAAAATCGCCCAGGAGACTTGGCAGGAGATATTCACGCCTCCAATAACCGCCCGCTTAAACGCTGCCCTGCCTGGTGCGAATCTCACGGCCCTCGAAACTATCTTCTTCATGGATCTTTGTCCCTTTGAGACTGTTGCGTCCCCTCTTGGCGAAATCTCCCGGTTTTGTAGTCTCTTTACTCCCGATGAGTGGCGCCAGTACGACTATTATCAGTCTCTGGGGAAGTACTACGGCTATGGCTCTGGCAATCCTCTCGGCCCAACGCAAGGGGTTGGTTTTGCCAACGAACTGATTGCCCGCTTGACAAGCTCTCCAGTTAACGATCATACTTCTGTAAACCATACCTTGGATGACGCCAATGCTACCTTCCCAATTGGAGCCGGGCATCCCCTCTACGCCGACTTCAGCCATGACAACGACATGACTGCCATTTTCAGCGCGCTGGGTTTATATAACACCACCCAACCGCTCCCCAACAAGACAATCGAGACAACAGCCCAGACACGTGGCTATTCTGCCAGTTGGACTGTGCCGTTTGCGGCAAGGGCGTACTTTGAGAAGATGACGTGTGTTGGAGGGGAAGAGGAGTTTGTGCGTGTGCTCGTGAATGACAGGGTTTTGCCGCTTGGGACTTGTGGAGGCGATGCTTTGGGGAGGTGTACGTTGAGTCGGTTTGTCGAGAGTTTGAGTTTTGTGAGGAGTGGGGGGAGGTGGGATCAATGTTTTGGGTCATCTTTATTCAGATTAATACCTACCGTGGGGGCCCAGGTGGATTAGCCAGGCAGTCTTGCGATCGTGATGGTCGTAACTAACTTTCAGTAACGAAGAGAAAGGATGAACGCTGGTCTTGAGCGGAGAATACGAGGTGAGGATTCCGCGGTAAGGTACTTTGCCCTCTTCAATGTAACCGCTAATTAAACCGCCACCCAGGAAGGTCAAGTCGAGACATCCATACTATCATCCCATTCTCGCCAGCGTCAAAGGTTCAATGCTAAAAAATCCTCTCTACCGCTCAACACGCATATCGCAGCTCATCTCCCAGTAGCCCTGGCCCTCTGCCCCTTCTGAGGATCATAATCCACAACCCTCCTCTTCCTATGATCCTGGGCCAACCGAAATTTCGAATACAACAGCAGCGAATCCTTCAGCACCACAAACAGACACCCACCGACAACGCTCCTCCCGAACTGCGACTGCAAAAGCCCCTGGCGAGCATTACGGTTCCAAAAGCTGGGGGGTGTAGTCCAGGATTTGGGAAGCGCGAGTTTGAGGAGACCTCCCATGGAGGCGGCGATGGAGGGGAAGAGGAGAGCACCGGTAATGAGATTGGCGAGTTGATAGACGGAGATTACGATGCCGCCTCCATGATGGTGGTGTTCATGATGGTTATGCAGAGCTTGGCGGTCGCGGAAGAAATTCTCGAGTTGATCGGCTGGCGGGCGGTTTTCTCCAGGCGCTGCCTGAGGTGCTGCGTTTGGCATGACTTCTTGCTCTTCAACAATCTCGAGCTCGACTCCCAACTCGAAGTTTATCCCTCCCACATCATTTTCCCCCTGATCTACCACGTTCTCCCCACCGGCGCCTTCCCCGTCCTCGCCCGCACGTGGCTGCACCTCTTTAATCCACGCCTGCTCCCTCTTTTTCACCACCCTCTTGTAGAACTCGTAATATACCCCCCTCACATATGGCAAACACGCCACCATCATCGCCGCACTCGGCGGCCACAAACTCCTCGCATTCCTGGTAGGAGGCCTCGCCATGAAATAGAATAGCGGCAGAACCGGGAAAAGACTATCCGCAATGCTCGTCCTGCTGAGCACCAGCGTCACAGGAATCAACTGCAAACTCAACCACCACCCACCCCCTATCCGCCTTCCCGTGTCAATACCAAATAGGCGATCCGCATCCTGCCTCCCAAAAACCGTATACACGCTACTGAACCCATGCACCAGGCTCACCATGATCACTCCCCCTGCAGCCCCAATCCCCACAATTGGCGTCAGCGCCAGCTCCCAAGCCCGCTGCGCAGCGCGCAATCCCCGCACCACATACGAATCCGGCCGCGCAATCTTGATGACGGCTTTGCACTGCGGGCACTGGATGGGCCCCGGGGCGTGCGAGGAGGATTCCTGCGAGGCGACCCAGTCGAGCAGGCAGGCTTCGTGGGCGGTTAGGGCGCAGGGGCAGGGGGAGGTCCAGCGGGAGGAGGTGGGGGAATCTTCGGTGGAGTCGGCGAAGCAGATCCAGCATTTGAGGGGGTCTGAGTCGGTGGGGGCGCGAGCGGGGGGTGGAGGGCGAGTTTGTTGTTGTGAGGTGGCGGGTGAGGCTGAGGTTGGGGGCGTGGAGGAGGGGGTGTTGAGGAGGAGGGTTTGGGAGTCTTCGATGGAAGTCGTGGAGTGCGGGAGGCTGGGGCGGCGGATTTGAGGGGAGGAGGGTGAGGTGGGTGTGGGTGGTGATGGGGCGCGGTTGTGGGAGGACTGGGAGGGCTGTGGAGGTTGTGATGCCATGGTAGCAGCGGAGGATGATGACCGCTGGCGGATATCCTAAGATCTATGATGAGCTTCACGAATGTGCTTTGAGAAAAGCTGGTGCCGAAGTGAATTTGTTTGATGGCAGAACAGTTAAACAATCACGCGGTCGAAGCCAAAGTGATGATGCTGACACAAAGGGTTAAGCGCAGCATCGCCAGAGCCTCGGAGTGTTCGGCTATCAAACCCTAGCGCTTTCACGAAATCATTGGCTATGGCATTTGCAGACTGCTGTGGCCAATTCGGTAGGTAGATGATGGTAGCCGCTGATAGAAATACATGAACTGCAAAGAGTTTTGAGCACAACTTCGATGTCATTGCCATGGCTGATCCAACTCCTACGAGAAAGTCTGGAAGACAGCGTGTGCCAAACAGGAGATACTCGGTTGATCCCTTGGAGGGATTGGAAGTTGGCAATCAGATCGAGGAAAGGGATGCAGAACCGTCGCAGCTAATTGAAAACAACTCAGACGATGCAGATTTCTCGGCCGAACAAGCAGCAGCAGCTGCCGAGGTCGAGGTTGATGAGGAAAATGAGTTAATAGCAGATGGCGCGTCTGAATACTCCGCAGTTGGAAGCTCAGGTGAGGAACCACAGGATGCTACATCAAATGCTAGTCCGGTAGGGAGTGAAAAGGAAGGAGAAGCTCCCAGGCGCAGAGTTTCTGGCGTTACCAGCTACGTTCAATCAGATTGGAAAAAAAAGCATCCAGACTCAAGCTTGCATTCAAGAGGCATGACCGAAGCGAAATCTTTTGAAGCTAAAGAAACGTATCTAAAAACCCTCTACGGTACAGGTGTAGAGGATTTGGTGAACATTACACGATCTAGGGATCAATGGGTTGGTGAGGTTTCTTTGCCGAGAAGAAGCAGTGACGATGGTAAGAAAGGGATGCGCCGTTTCTTTTCTCATACCAAGGATAAACGGGAGATGGAAGCTACGGTAGGTTGGGATTGGTATTACAAGGGAGGTAAGGATTTGTTTGCCACGAGGCAAAAGATGCGGTCCATGAGTGATTCTGAGGGTAAAGAGTATATACACAAACCTACAAAAAGCATTCATAGTGTTCTCTTGGGCTCTTACGGCAAGCAGAAAATATTTCATTCATCACAATCGGAGTATCTTGAATTGGGAGAAGCGTGGAAGGCTGCAGCCGCTGACGACAGTGAAAAGGTTCAGGATGAGCGTCAGAGCCGCAAAGGAGGAAGAGCAGGCTGGATGTTGAATGTGGGTACAAGTGTACGATGTCTGGACTGGGCTTCAAACCATGATGGAGATGCACAATATCTAGCTATCGCCACATCCGAAGCGAAAACTGCTGCAAAAAAAGAACTTCATACGGTATCTCCAGCATTTACGCCCTCACCGCCTTCTCCAACCTGCATTCAGATATGGGCCTTTGCTTCCTGTACCGAGCCAGGTCAGGAGGGTCTCATTGAATCAAGAACAAAACCTCGACTTCGCTTGGTTATTTGCACTGAATGGGGTCCCCTCAAACACTTAAAATGGTGTCCGATGCCTCGGAAGCCGAGGAATGGAGAGCCAAAAGAGGTAATCTCGATTGGGTTACTAGCCAGTGTTTGGGGCGATGGTTGTGTAAGGGTTTTGGATGTCCAAATGGACAAAGATAGCAATGTAGATGCCAGCTACGGTACGCAGAATATGATCAGCTGAAATTCAATCTTACTAAGATATTAGCCAAGTACGACGAAGCCTCTTTCACAGCTCGACCTTCCAACACCCTATGCACCTCCCTGACTTGGCTCTCTGCTACTGACATTGCCGTCGGCTGCGCAAACGGTTACGTCTCCATCTACGACATCTCCGGTCTGCGTCCCACGCCAAACCCATGGTTCCATATGCCCCTCCACCAGACCTACATCATAGCCCTGGTTTCCGCCTACCCATCTTTCCCGCATTTGCTTGCTACCTCTTCCATGGACGGCTACCTCCGCCTCACCGATCTCCGCTCACCGCAGACAGACTTTGTACTCTCCAGCCGCGCTCGTGTCCCTCCTTCTACCCTCGTCTACTCCGATCCCCTTTTCTGCATCTTTTCTTCGGAGGAAAATGAGCAATTGCGCGCTTATCCTCTACGCCGTTTCTTCTCCAGCCTTACTTTCGCTCGTCTGCGCGGTGTGACTCTTGCTCTCTCCACGGGCCACTTTCATCCCACAGTGATAGCCGGCTGTGCTGATGGAAGTCTTGTGGCTGTTAATCCGATGCGTAGAGTGCTCTTCAGGAGAGAGCAGCAGTACCAGCAGACGGTCTTTCGGCATGAATGGACTAGGAGCTCAGGGGGACTAAGTAGGATCACGGAGGGATACAAGGTTGAGACGACAAACGTGACCATTGCGACGAAGATGAGGTCAGATGGGATGTTCGTGACAGTTCATGAGGAGGAGAGTGCGGTTACTCAGGCGTGTTGGAACCCGAACTTGGGATGTGGAGGCTGGGTGGCGGTGGGGATGGGGAGTGGATTGGTCAGGGTAGAGGATTTGGCAATCTGAAAGGAGTGGACCAGTTCCAATTTACGACAGGGGAAAACCAGACTGATGTGGATTTTGGGATCATGGACCAATTGCTGGACCGTTAACGACGTCGAGAGCAAACGTGCTCTCAGGGAATCTGAGAGTCAATAAATCTATCGTCAAGTACTGACTGATGGTTATTTGTCCTATGCTTCCAAATCGTGGGATATTCAACTCTAGCACAGCCTGTTTCTCTTTCAAAGCAATTATTGTCCCAATACGCCGCCAGACTTCTCGCCAACGTGCTGATAATGAAAAGAGGGTCGTTCATGTACAACCAAGGGTTCCTGCTCTAGGCCTGCGCGCTATATCAATCAAACCCCCCTGTCCAGTGAATAGTGGTCTTCGTACGTCATGTAAGAGAGTAAGAAACAGAAACTTTAACAGAAACGAGGTCAAACCAGCAAATTCCCGACTGTTTAGTGGAGCACCAAGAAGTGTCGAAAATCAGTAGACAAGAACCGATAGCCAGGCACGCCAAACTGACTGTCAGACTGAGTTGCAGCTTGATGTGGAAACTCGAAATGACGCGTTCCTGTTTCCAAATCTCGTTGTCACGCAGGTGAATCCGAGTCAATACTTATACTATTGTACGAGAACAATGAGTCGATTTGTTCAGATGGACATCCCCAGCGACATCGGTTGTTATTCACTGGACCTTCTGTGCCACCTGATGGAGCAGCAGACGGACATCCGCAGACGCACTCTAATCTAATTGACCTAGTTCACAAACACCTACCACAGTACGTTGAGCCAGAATCACTGAATCGCTTAGAATGTTGTCGAGCACAGTCCACACATCTCTGCCAGGTCAAGTAAAGGAATCACCCTACGCGACCCCCATTGCCTTTTAAAAAAAAAAAACACAAATCTCTTCTCGGGCGATGTCGGAACTTCGATCACCAGATCCTCACGATTGCCTTTGTGAAAAGCGTTCGTCCTTGGCGAACCAATCCAACGCGAAACCCCAACCTAAAGGATATCTCACCAACTTATCAACCTTATCTGCCGATCCCCCTTTTGGTAAACCGCACGCATTTCATTCATGATGGATGCAGCGCTGGATATCAGTGCCCAGGAGCTCAATTCTGACAGTCTGGACATCTTCGGCTGGACTAAAAGCCGAGCCGACATGTTCTGTCTTTTGCTCAACATCGTGGCAACGTTAGTGGGCTACTGTAACAAAAAGAGAGTCGGGGTGGCTTGGTCGCTGGGCGGATACGAAGGATCTGCTCAAGTTTGGACATCTGTAGAGTATCGCAGCTTACATACAATATTTCCATCATCAATGCCTCATCTTTTCCTTTGTACTTATCAAGCAATTAGCCTTCACTCCCAACGCACGACCTAGTCTGTCCCTCCCTTATGCACAGCAGAAAAAGCAAATATAATACCCTCAAAATGCCACCGATAGCGAATTCGACCAACTTTTTGATCATGAAAACACTTTTTGCAACCCATCCAGACGCCGTGCGCAGGAAATTCTGTACAGATTACCTTCCAAAATATGGATAATGCGACCTAAGGAAAGGAAGTCATGGTTGGATCAGTGACCGGATCGTTTCTTCATCAGAGTTCTTCGCTCCTTCTCTTTGGCTGGAATATCCTGTTAGTATCAATTTATAAAAGCGAATTAGCCAGAAAACAACTTACCTTCATCATAAACCAAAAACTCATGCAACGCCTTGCCCGCCGGCACCATGGGCAATACCGGTACTTTCTTATCCGTCACGACCTCTAAAAGCGCTGGGCCGTCAGTGTCAAGCAACCACCTAAGACTTGACTCCACATCTTTTGGCGCGATACACCTTTGGGCCTGAACCCCCATCGCCTCGGCCAACTTGATGAAATCGGGGTTCTTCTGATGCGTATGCGCGAACCTGTCTTCGTAGAACAGAGACTGCCACTGCGTCACCATTCCCTGCTCCTCATTGTTTAAAATGATGATTTTGACGCCAATGTTAAATTGGGCCGCAGTGCTGAGTTCTGTGAGTGTCATGTTGAACGAGGCGTCGCCGTCAATATCAACGACGAGGGCGTCTGGACGAGCCACTTTGGCGCCGATGGCGGCGGGGAGGCCGTAGCCCATTGTTCCTAAGCCGCCGGAGGTGATCATTGTACGGGGGTGGCGCCATCGGAAGTGCTGGGCGGCCCACATCTGGTGCTGGCCGACGCCAGTGGTGATGATGGTCTGGTCTTTCATGTCTTGGGTCATGATGCTGAGTTTTTCAACAACGGTTTGGGGTTTGATGAGGCCGTCTTCGGTTTCTCTTTCGTATAAGCCCAATGGAAACCGTTGTTTCCAGTCTGTGATTTGGGAAAACCATTCTGGACGGGATGTCTTCATTTCAATGTGGGGAAGGAGAAGAGCGAGATTAGCGGCTACGTCTCCTTCGACGGCTTGGGTGGCTTGGACGACTTTGTTGATGTTTTTGGGCATGATCTCAAAGTGGACGATGCCACCTCGTTTCTCAGCTGCTGCGGCTTTTGCTTGCGGAGCGAATTTGGCAATGCTGCCTGTAACACGATCGTCGAAGCGGGCACCGAGGGCGATGACGAGGTCGGCTTCTTGCATGGCCATGTTTGCGTAGGCTGAGCCGTGCATACCGAGCATGTGAAGAGATTTATCGTCAAGCTCGTCGAAACCACCGAGGCCTTGGAGGGTTGTTGTTACAGGTATCGAGGCTTTTTCTGCTAGTTCTTTGAGGAGTAGAGGACCTTCTGGTAGGGCAATTAGACCTTGACCGGCATATATGACGGGTTTTTTCGCAATGTTGATTAGATTGGCCACACGTCTGAGTGCACCGTCAAGTTGCCTCTTATTTTGATCTCGGGCTGCAAGAGTGGCTGCGCTGGTGTGTGTCGGAAGAGTGCTGGCCATTGGAATTGGAGTTCTTAGGATCGCGGCCTGTACATCCTTTGGCAAGTCGACCAATACGGGTCCTGGTCGTCCACTCTGAGCTATTTCAAAGGCCTCTTTTATCCGCTTTGGTAGTTCCGCAACATTTTTGACCATTACATTCCACTTCGTGCATGCCCTTGATATGCCCAACATATCCGCCTCTTGAAACGCATCCGTACCAATGGCACTTGTGACAACCTGGCCGCAGAATACAACGAGCGGGGTACCATCTGAGAGAGCGTCCTGCATTGGTGTGATGACGTTGGTTGCTCCCGGCCCAGACGTTACGAGGACCACCCCTGGCTTGCCGGAAGCTCGAGCATATCCCTCCGCCATATGACCTGCTCCTTGTTCATGTCTCGGAAGGATGAAATCGAAGTGTTTTGAATTGTAGATGGCATCGAATACGGGTAGAATAGCACCGCCAGGGTAGCCGACTGTAAATATCATTAGATCCCTGGAGCATTTCCGAAGATATATCGGGCACATACAAACATGTTTGACCCCCTGCCGTAGCATCATCTCATGGAAAATCTCCCCGCCACTAAGCCCCACGAAACTGGAATCATAGCCACGTTACTCAACGCACTTCTGAGAATTGAAACCTGCATAGAGCCACTCACGATTCGTCCATCTCTGGTTTTTGGACATTTTGGAGAGGATGTACATTATTCCGTCTTGTGTCTTGATTTAACGCTGGGCTGGGAACCGCTCTTGTCTGACTGCGATTGGAGGTCAACGAAGAGGCTAGTCGCGTGAGATATCAAGCACATACGAAGCCGGTTGGGCAGCAGTACTTTGCCCTCTCCTAACGATTTCCCTTTGTTGTTTCAAGGGCAAGATATGCCCAGGATTGCGGTGGGGCGAAATAGCCGCTGCTCGCGTGCTTGAAGAAAAGTGAGGACATTGTGCGAGGGAATACTGCTGGCACCGCTTGAGGGCGCAAAATGAACTTCGTGCTGGCTGTGTCCGCAACATGATGTTCGATCTCCAAAGAGTATGAGTCAGGGCTTGTTCTGAAGATGAGAGAAATCTCAATTGGCGAGTATTCCGATATCGGCTACGAATAGAGTTGCCGCTAGGGTAGAGTAGATCTAGCGTTTGTCTCTAGTGGATCGCGGGGAATCTTACAGTTACACCAGCATTACGGTATTCTACAGTATTCTATTCAGGCTACGTTGTACTTTTGCCAGAATATTGAAAACTTGGATATGATATCTCTTCTATTCTCCATATTTGACTGTTCAATCTTCAGCAAGTCTGTACTATGTTAGGTTGACTGCTGTGTACTTCGGACTGAACAATCAAATAGAGTTATTGCCCGCATGACCCGACATTCTGGCTAGGTACATTGTGACAGGTTGCACAAGCCTTAATTATATCTCCAGACGTCTCTCTTCTCTGTATACATTAGCTTTTCTACCATCAAACTTCCTAATTTGCACATTCCTATCTGACTGGGTCTTTTAATATCAAGATGGCTGGTGGTACGATGCATGAACCTGTCCCGGTCGTACGGGACCTCAATGTGGTCTACGCACCAGGAGATCTTCAATTTCAAAAGAAAAGATGGGGAAACCTTACCCGCCGCTTCTCTGAGATATATAATGGCAGCTCTCCGCAATTTGTTGCCCGCAGTCCGGGCCGAGTCAACCTCATTGGCGAGCATATCGATTACTCACTATATGAGGTTCTGCCAATGGCAATTGCGGCAGACGTCCTCATTGCCGTACGGGTTTCATCTGAATCAAAGATTGATATTGCCAATGTGGACTCGTCAAAATTCAAGCCAATGAGCTTTTCAATACCGAGCACCGGTGAGGTGGAGATAGATGCATCAACTCACGAATGGACAAATTATTTCAAATCTGGCTTCAAGGGCGCTGTAGAGTTGCTCTATCGAAAAGATTCCAAGCCCTCTCTTTGTGGCATGCAAATCCTTGTTGACGGGACTGTTCCTGCTGGCGGTGGTCTATCGAGTAGTGCAGCTTTCGTATGTGCTAGTGCTCTTGCTGTTCTTCGCGCAAATGGTCGGGAACTTGTCATCAAGAGTGAATTGGTAGAGCAGGCGATCGTTTCAGAACGTTCCGTCGGAGTTAATTCTGGAGGGATGGACCAATCAGCTTCTGTTTTCTCCATCCAGGGTGATGCAGTCAGCGTATCGTTTTCACCAAACCTCCATGCTGAAGCCATAGCTTTTCCAAAGACTGATCCCCCGATTACTTTCATGATTGCTCAAAGCTTCGTTGCTGCTGATAAGCATGTCACTGGTCCGGAACGCTACAATCTCCGTGTCGTCGAATGTACCCTGGCAGCAGAAGTAATGGCGGCAGTCTTAGGTTTGAAGTTGGAAGATGATCATGGGCCTTTGGGTCGAAGTCTTCGAGGTTTTCAAAATACTTGTTATAATGGAGTGAAACCAATGGTCGGCTCAGATATTTCACCAAAGCAGCGACTTGAAAACATGCTTGCACTCGTCACGAAACTGCTCAGTAAAACCGAAGGCTACACTCGCCAAGATATTGCTTCTGCTCTGTCCATGTCGATACCAAAATTAGAAGAAACCTTTATGACCAAGTTCCCGGTCAGGACAACATATTTCCAGCTTTACAAACGCGCCCAGCACGTCTTCTCCGAGGCTCTCAGGGTTATAGCGTTTAAGGAGCTTCTGCAATCGCCGCCCTCCGCAGACCTTCTTCCAAAACTCGGGGCTCTTATGAACGAGACTCAAGCTTCCTGTCGCGATAATTACGATTGCAGTTGTCCTGAGCTAGACGAGCTATGTCAGATTGCCAGGGAAGCAGGAGCACATGGAAGTCGGTTGACGGGAGCTGGATGGGGAGGGTGCACTGTACATTTGGTACCAAGGGAGAAGGTAGAAAATGTCAAGAAAGCATGGGAAGACAAGTATTATGCAGTCAAGTTCCCTGAAATGCCAAAAGAAAAGCTGAGGGAGTTGGCGGCCGTGGTTGTGAGTGAGCCAGGACATGGATCCATGGTGTAAGCGGAATCCCTTGATTAGAAGACTCATCGGCTGATAATGATTGCAGTATTGACATGTCATAATCTATGGTAGGCCTGTAGTGGAACAGCAAGGGTTAGATTATCCATAGACCAGCATGAATCAGCCCTTGGAGCGTGCCAAGGGTGCTTGTACATAGATGTTTCGCATGAATAATTTGAGATTTGAGAGAGGAAGTAATTGCTGCTCAGCCTACATATAGCTGCCTTTTTCAAACTAACCAAGGTGACATTGAATTTTGACCAGAAAACGGAAACCGTTGCGTTTGACGCGTCTCGACGCGCTTGTCACGTACCTCAACCACACTTCTTTATGTAGCTCTGTCGCAGTGCAAAGCTCTTGCAATTCCTTCAACTCACATTGACTTGCGCGGCACGCTGGTAGGTTGCTCAACCTAGTTTTAGAAGTGCGCAAATGTAACTAACCCGCAGTCAGGTCTCTCCAACAACCACCTCGAGCGCAACAATGTCAACAGGTATGTACCAGATAGTCCAAGTTTGAGTACATAACTAAGTCCCAATATAGAAGTTGTTGCGTCAAGATGGCCTCCACGCTCTCCACATGAAGCCCTTCTCAGCTCTCCAAGCGGGCGACATCGACTGCGCCAATATCAAGATCGAACATCTCCATCGCCTTCCCCCCTCAAGAGATCGGCTGCGAAGCCTAATTTACGCCAAAGTGCCGTTGACGACGATGATGAGGACGAAGAAATGCTGCGATTGCGCCTGGAAACTCTGCAAGCGCAACTGAAGCTGAGGAAGCTGCAGCAAAAGAAAGCAAAAGCTACAGCCGGTTCAGACATTGATGACGGGTCTTTGGAGGACACAAGGACCATGAGAAGGCCCAGCACGGTCCTCGGAATCAGGGAACAAGCTCAGTCTGTTAGAGAGATGGCCAGACCCAAGTCTTTGGTGGGTGTTCAGATTCCAGTGTCTCCACAGCGGAAGCGCGTGGTCCCAGAAGAAGCCAGATCACCCGGGAGAGTGCTTTTGGGTATAGACAAGGGTCTCAAGGGGAGAAATGTCTCACTTCGCAGGCCGCCGAATGCACCGGTCCCAGCCAACGATGACCCTTTTCAGGATAAACCACATCCTGGAAAAGCTTTAGAGAGGGGCTTTCGGAACTCCAATGCCCCGAACAATACAGATAGGCCAAAATCGTTCAGTGAGAAAATGGCAGAGATGCGACAGCAGGCTAGGGAGCAAAACGACAAGGCTAAGAGAGCTCGAAAGCAGCGGAGTGCTGGTTTCGGTATTCCGCAGCAAGAGCTTGATGCTTTCAAGAGCACTGCCGTAACAGAGTCCGACCTTGGTAAACTGAAAGTAAATGCTAACCCTGGAGGGCATGGGGGGTATTCCAGGGATGATGTCCTCAATGCCATTAATAAACCAGCTGGCGGTCTTGTCCATAGAAGCAACACGGTCTCTGGAGTACGCAATACGCGGCGGCAAAACATCTCTGCATTTTCCTCTACCAAATCCAAAACTCGCCCCGAACCCTCAGAACCCTCGCCAACCGCGCCCAGTTCCACACGCTCACAAACACCGCCATTCAATACACCACTTCCAGACTCTCGTCCCAGTAGTCCAACAGAAAATTTTCTCTTTGAATCTTACTCCTCTCTTCATCTCTCTAAGCGTATCCTCCCGCACGACCTCCTAACCCGTACACTCTCTGAGAAATCGATTACACTTCTTCCAAACCTATTGGCAACCGTCAAATCACCAGACTACTCTCTTCCCGAATCCCTCGAAAATGACTACGTAGTCTTTGGTATTATCGCTTCCAAATCTCAGCCTCTGACGCACAAAGATCCGAGGAAATCTACTGCTGCGGAATCAACTTCAATGGCGGAAGCCGCAGAAAGCGAGGCCAACACAAAAGGGAAATACATGGTTTTGACCCTCACTGACCTTAAATGGTCACTTGATCTCTACCTCTTCACTACAGCTTACACTAGATTCTGGAAACTCACCCCAGGCACTATCATTGCTATACTCAATCCCTCAATCATGCCTCCCCCCCCTGGAAAAGTGGACACCGGTCGTTTCAGCCTCGTGCTTAATTCCAGCGATGACACGGTCCTTGAAATAGGCACAAGCCGTGACTTGAGCTGGTGTAAGAGCGCTCGCAAAGATGGTAAGCCTTGCGGTAGTTGGGTCGATAAGCGCCATACGGAATTCTGCGAATGGCATGTGGATCGGGTGGTTGAGAAGGTGAGGCGAGGACGAATGGAAGTTAATGGGATGAGCGCACCTTTTGGGCCTGGAGGGAAGAGAACGGGCTTTTGGGGTGGGAAGGGTGGGAAGAAGAAGGATGATGGTTTGGTGAAGGAAGGGGCGCAGTATGATCGCTCGAGTGCTTCGACATTCTTTGTTGGCCCGTCGAGGAGTGCGGCTAGTTTGTTGGATGTGGAGGGCTTGGAGCGGGGAGGCAGCAAGGAAGAGAGAGTAAGAAAGAGGCTGGCAGAGAGAGAGCGAGAAAAGGAGATTGCGAGGAAGTTGGGCGAGGGCGGGAATGGCATGGGAGGCGAATACTTGCGATTAAGGCATGGCGGTTCTGGGCCCGTTCAGGTTGAAGGGCAGGTAGAGGCTGTAGATGCTGGGGGTTTGGGGTTGTTGGGGAATAAAGCCAGGGATGTGCATTTGAGCCCGATTAAGAAGCGGAAGGCGATGGCGATGGGGGAGAGTGTGAGGAAGAAAACGAGGTTTGTGACTGAGAGGGGGATTAAAGAGGCTGGGAGGGAGAGTTTTGGGATGGGTAGGCCGGATGATGATGATCTGGATATTGTGTAGGGGGTAGGTCTGGTTGAGTAACCTTAGGATGAACTTGGTTCTCTTCTTGCGGCCCGACGGCACTTCTCACCTCACCTCACCTATATTATATTCATTCTGTCTGGATATATTCTTTCCGCATTCATACACCCTCTGCGCCTCTATTTATACCATTCATTCTTCTTATCAGCGCTCATTTCCACCCCCATCTGTTCGTTCTACATTCATACCACCGCTTTGCACCCAATTTCCACATTCATCCTCCGTATCGGCGCTCTTCCCCTCGTGTTCACCTGCGCTTTCCCACCCGCGTTCACGGATATTGAATATTCGTTGGGAAATTCATCCGGGGTTGAGGGTTCATCCTCGTCTATAAGAACGGCGACTTCCCACCAAAATTTTTCTCCTCTCTTAAATATCAGAAGTTTGTATTCCACAACATCTATACAGCTCCTTCTCTGGTCATTGTCTATTGATATGTCTTGCATATATATACACATGGGATAGCTCTTTTCTTTTATATATTAGTAATCAAGCTTTTCTTTCGGTACCAGGCGCCCAAAGAGATTCTCAACTACGTACCTTGATGTTCCGAAGATCATCGCCGCCTTCCTCCTCTGACAAGCTCTGCGGAGACAGACACAAGCCTAATGCACGAGAATCACGACGACGACGACCTTCAAGCCCATCGGCCCTCTAAGGAACAAGGAACTTGGTCACAGACAATCCAGCATTCAAGCATGCAATCGAGAAGATCGATGCCGAATACGGTGAGCATCAAGATACTGCAGAGAACGTCAAGGAAGCTCTCAGACTCTTGTCTGAACGTGTCCATAGACAGGTAGGCAAGTACTGCAAGGCATACGGGCTCAGCTGGCGGCTCTAGCGGCTCTGTTCCAGACTACACCAAAAAGCTATAGCGGAACACCCCGAGGAGCTTCGACGATATACAGAACCTAATGAGCGGTCCAGAGTTCTAGGCGAGGGCCTGATCAAGAGCGTTGACGAGCGAGACGAATCCTCGGAATATCGCGAATTTAATCAGGAGTTTCGCAAGAATAGCGGGCGTCTCAGCAAAGGGGCAAGAGAAGTCTACAAGAATGCTCGGAACGCATTGGTAGATCGCGGCACCAAGGAATCTTCCTTTGTTCTGATCACCCTGAACAAGGCTGGCTGTAAGCCACTTGTTCACGCGTTCAACCCAGCTGTAATCTACATGGATGAGACTGGCCAAGCGCCCATAGCGGCCATGTGTAGACCTTTGATATACTACCGGTCTCGGAAGGGCTGTTCATGTTCGGAGATCCCAACCAGCTAAAACCCATTGTGATCTCGAATATGGCAAACGAGGCAGCCCACGTCGCCCAACTGTCGCCACCGGAGCGAAAAAACCGGGGGGAGCAAGCCAAGCTCGACCAAGAGAAGGCGACCACAGCAGGCAGTCTCGCTTTCGTCAATCGACTGCAGCAGTAGCAGCAGTACAGCCGAAGCAGGCCTGCCGCGAACCAGAATCTTGGTGACGCGTCGTCATCGAGACAGCCAAAGGACCGCCAAAAAGCAAAGAAAGGTGCTCAAAGGGCTGAAAAGGCATAGAATAAGGCGGAGGGGAAAGTAGCTAAGGATGCAGTCAACGGGGATAAGGTCACGTAGCACATCCTACGCCTAACACCCTCAAGCGACATTCGGAACCTTTCCCATAATCTGCACATTCTCGACGAGGCGTGGGGGATGGAAAGCGACCGTGACGGGTCGTGGGAGAAGTTTAGGAAGGAAAATCGCGGACATTCGAAGGGTGAGGGCTATGATCAATGGGAGGGTGATGATGGATGAGGTAGTTTATGTGAAGAAGGCCGGGGAATTGTGAGGAGATAAGTTGAAGGAGGAGAAGGAGGCTATAAAAGAAGAAGAATGAGTAGGCGCTAAAGAAGGCTGTCGATGAGATGTATGTGCTGGCGGAAAAGATGTTTTCACCAAATCACCGCAGCTCAGAGCTCAAGAAAAGGAGCATATAGGCGTTGGGAGCGATGATCGAGCACGTGCATGCGAGCCGCTTCCGTGACCCTGTCCTCGCTGTCGCTGTTCTCCCTGGCCGAATAGGTCGCGACGGCCTTCCGCGTCGTTCTCCGCCTACAGGAAAGCCGTGGATGAAGCGCCGTGCACGACGGGTTCGTCGAGTCTTCCGTCGCATGGGGGATGTCAATCTTTACGAAGATGAGGTCTTGGGAAGGAGATGAACGAGACGGAGGTACGTTGGACAGTGCAGATTGAGGCATGAATGAAGATGTCGGAGCCGGTGTTGAGCACGGGAAAAAAGCGGCGGTGGAAGACGCTGAGCGCCCCTTCGAGAAACCAGCGGCACCGACACAGCAAGATGGAGGACTCGGACTTTGGTCACTACTACCACTGAATCCTACAAGACCCAGTGCGGGATTTGACGAGTTATCCATCTGGACACCGCGGCAGCTGCCACTGATAAGAAGGAGTTTAGCTCTAGAAGACTCGATAACAGAAAGGAGTCAAAGCGAAGACAGCACGAGTCCAAGGGTATTAGTTCCTTTGACGCAAGTCGCTAACCCGTCTTAAGTATTCCCTGGTATATACGAGATCATGCCTTCCTCGGCCTACATGTTTGGATCAAATCGACATTCTGCTGGTTTCATACCAGGACTATACATATCTCAATATCTACACGACCGAAATGCCTTTGGAGAACCTAAGAAAATCCAGAAGTTTTCGGAGGAGGAAATTCCCAGGTTAACGCCCGATCCACTTCAGCAAGCCTTGATCTCGAAGTCAGCATGTTGGCATTTCGTACATTTGAGCAGCGGCTATCGCCATATTCAACAATACATGGACAAACAAGTGCAGACTTGTCTTGGTTTGTGGAACGACACTGAGCCGATCCTAACATTCCAAGGACGGGATAGTACTGTCGTCCACTGGCCAAAGAAACAAACGTTACAGGCAAATTCGACAAATTCGGATTGCCCAAGGTAATTATCACGTCTTGCAGAAGAAGATAAAAACTTGGGAAACACTCGCAGAGTTTTGCCATCTACGGCGCGCTGACGGGAATCCGAGGTTTCTTCGACGACGACTTATCGCTGAGCTTGCGAAGGTAATTTCGAGGGAAAGTTGAACTTTCATCACAAGATGAAAAGTCCCTGATTTTCTCAAACAGTGCGTGACTTGTTCACTCTTGCTCCGATCTCTAGTTCATTTGACAACAGATTTGATCTAGCTGTGCCGTTCTTGTTTGCTTATTACAATCTGGTGTGAACCTTAAAAAAGTCTCGCCTTCAGAACATCTCATCGCAATGTCTTTCATCTCTCGACTTGGAAACCGTGGTCAATTCACAAGTATGCTCAAACTCTACTTGCTGCGTCTCATTCTTCCGCATGGCATTCTACTCTTCGCTCCCGGCATTCACTTCGGTCTCCCACCACTTCGGGCTTTCCCTCTGCACCACCAACAGTTGCTCGCACCACCAACGGTTGCTCGCCCCACCAGCCGCGGTGTACATCAAAAGTGGTCCACATCACGGGGCGTGGTTTAACGTCGTCTACACTGTTGGAAACAGGGAACAGTACTGTTACCCCTGTGTGGTTGGCAATCTCGCTCAGCCCCATAGGGCGCGGGAGTCGGAGTTTTCACCTCCTTTCCTCCGTTCGTAGTTCCAACTTCCTAGAGTACATAGTTCAATCAATACAGTACACATGCACATACTCCTTCTGACCCTTATGTAACAACATACACCACACTATAAGCTGCGGCGATTTCGTCAACCTTTCAAAAGATCTCGTAAAGTGGAGGGAATCTAATTCGCGGCGACTGTAAGATACAGCCTTCTAAAGTTCGCAGCCTTTCACAAATGCCAAAACGTTTCGCAGTGCATAGTATTTGACATCGCCGCTGATAGAGCCTCTGCGATAGAAAGGTCCCTGGATATCAAAGAGTTTTTACTCGAAAATACCTTGAGAGTTCGTAAGCTCCCTTGATGTGCAAATTGAGAAGTGGTGTAAGCCTACGACCTGAGGGATTGACCTACCATGGCTGAGGGACAGGCCTTGAAAAGGGGCCAGACCACGACCAAGGGACAGGCCTTGACTGAATGATGGACCTAGAAGTAGGGAGTGAGGGATGGACCGAGGAAGTGAGGGAAGGACCTAGGAACTTAGTGGGGGATGGATCTCGACGTAAAATCACGTGCTGGAGTTTGACCAAACACATACAAGTAGAAGAAAGCGCTAGTCTGAAGAGTAGAAGTAAGAGGATTCTTGCTGCGGGCTCAGATAAGATCGGCAATAACCAGGCGCGATGATTCATGCGCTGCAACGTCTTTGATCAGGAGGCATTGCTGATGCTATGTAGGTCCGCGATTGTGGAGTGGAGAAAGCGGTGGATTAGACGAGAACAGGGTTTTCTGTAGAGCTGTATGCAGAGAAGTGGCACACCCCTTTACTTGAGTAGCTGCTTTTCTGGAGGCCACTTTTAGCGTATTCGCTTAGTTCACCAATAGGAACCATAGAATATCACCCTGAACTGATTTTATTGATGCTATTCAGATGCTTGCTATTGTGATATGCAGCCCAAACAAGAACCGTTTATACATAGGGGGGATATCACAGATATCACAGTCAAAGGTAGAACGCTTTCTCCGCTCGCTACCACCTAAATTTGGTGTAATTTCACCGAGAACTTGTCGTTTTCTAGGCCTAGCTGTTAAGCCTATCTCCTTGCACCCACGGCAGTCCCCAGGGCTCTTTCTTCTGCAGATTTGATGATCATCCAAACGTATTATTGAAACGTTCAAATTGCAGATCCTGTTAGGGGCCAGCATAGAGCGAGTCATATGGGTGTAATGTAACGAGTATATAAATGCTAAGGAAGGAAAGTATCTAGAAGGGAAGGGCCGACTATCTATATGACTCAGGAGAACATAAGCTAACCCTGAATAGGGTTGGCTTCGGAACAAGCCTATGCCCTAGCGGCGAGCGATCGGCGATAGCCCTCAGGATAGCCATCAACATAGCCATCAACATAGTCACCAACATAGCTATCAACGAAGATGCGTAGCTAGGATCGTAACAGATCCTAAATTGACGTTCTTTTTTCGCTTTAGAAACTGCCTTAGTCACTGAGCCGTTCTGAACTCGCTATGAAACAGTGTATTTAGCCTTCTTTGAAAACGTCTGAATGCAAAGAGAGTTGGTAGGCATTGATGATGCTAATTTCAATCAAGAACTCGTACGAGGCTTTGTGTTTTTCCTGATCTAAGTTGTACATATGCGTAGGTATATTGACCCAACCGACGTTTGGAGGTATCTGAATAGGCTCAAATCGATCGTCTATAGCAGTTATAGGACGCATATTAGGATGATCAGTTCCTAAATCAGTCGAATCAGGTACTACGTCGCAGGAAGGCATTATCAAGAACAATAGGGGGCTTTGTTGACATTGTTTCTATTTACAAAAAATAACCTTTTTGACCGAGCCTTACCACATCTGGTTAGGGTTATTCTAACCTTAAAAATTGACCGAAGGCAAACAGCAGCCAAAGGGTTATAAACCTCATAGCCCACGGAGTTCAATTATTGCCCGATTCATCTCCCGCACAAACGCATCACAACCGTCATCCAGCTGCTTGTTTAAACACTCCTGAGTTACGCGTTTTCTCTTCCGATTTGGTGAGATAACCCCAAGCGCAGCCCGCGATTTCAGAATCTCTGCCCGTTCGAAGTCAATCATCATCACCTGGCCAACCTCTGCATTCCAAAGCATGTTCCGAGGCATCACATCTCGGTGCAAAACCCCTAGCTGATGGATGGCCCGAATCGAGCGTTCAACTCGTTGGTTCAGGTATGGCTCGTCGGTAGCTTTAATGTGTCGATGGATGAGTGTTCCCCCGAAACTAAGGAACATCATATGGACAATCTCCGCAATACCGTCATAAAAATATGGACGGTCAAGATCCATGTTTCCGAGATATACCGGTACGTGAATCCCTTGGATCGGGCGCAGGCGCTCATAGATGGCGGCCTCCCGCTTCAGGTGACCAACAAAGTCAATGACGGTGCATTTGGCAGCTAGGGTGTATCCATATGATCCCAGCCTGACCTTGAACAGAGCCCCGCGTGATCCGTGAATGCCTACCGGCTGACAGTTAGTATCTAGGTCTTTAGAGAGCTGCTGGCGCATGAGGATGATGAAGGTGGGTTGGTCAATCCGATGATGACTCTCCCCGTGATATCGCACGTTTGGACACATCTTGTCTAGCAAGCCTCCTTCAACCAAGCCCTGAAGACATTTTTGAGTGCAATACTGCCCACCTCTACCTTCATGGTAGGAATCACGATCAGATGATACTCTGCCAGCCGGGCTCAGAGCTTGGGATAGAGGCTGTGATGGGGGCAGTGATGTGGGCTGAGATGCTCGGCTTGGAGTCTTTGGATCAAACTCGTCGTCGCTAGATTGACTCTGACCTTGCGGCGGGTGACAGTCAGGAGAGCTGCTTGAAGCCACTCTCGGTCGGAGCCGGATAGGTGACATGCGAAGAAATTCATTCTCATCCGGTTTGGGTGGCCGGTACTCCGATGAAGGTACATTGTCTGTAGGAATTGTATCCAGTAGATCGTCATAGACCACCTGCCACTTTTCCAATTGAGCCGCCGCATTGGTCCGCCAGTTCTGATCTCGGGGCGGCGTCTTCAGCGCCTGAAGTGTGAACGCTAGCACCTGTCCGACAGCGGTCAGATGCAGTCGATTCTCCCCATCTGAATCTGACGCCCATCCAGTCGTCCCCCCCACGTCGCCCTGGGGGACGGATAGGAAGTAATAGACGGTTCTTGGGTCATCGAGCACGCGTAGGAAAATGAATGCTTCGCCTGTGCAAATGTAACCATACTCTAGTCCAGCCTGGACCATATAAGAGAAGGCTTGAGTAATGACCGCAGCGATCAGGCGACGATAGTGATCCTGCGAGCTGTCGGTCTCTGTGCGGCGAACCACTTCCTTGAGCTCCATGTTGTTGAGACCCTCGTAGATATAACCAAGGGATAACTTGTGAGGAGCCTTATACTCGATAATGAAGGCAGCGACTCGATGTTCCGTATTCTGAGTGTCGGTAGAAGTGTTGTACACGCAGAACTGATCTGCGCGGGGACGAGCGCATCTTGACACTGCTGCTGCCGTCGCCGTCGACTCGGTCGGTTCAGTCGATTCTGGTGTCTCCGTCCGATTAGCCTGGGATAGCAGACGGGGTGATCGCCGTCGCGGGTTTCCAGACAGACTCATCTGTTGCATGTCCCCCTCCATCTGACGTTCTGGGGTGAGGGTATTCGCATGGTTTTCAAACTTTATGGTTCCCTTGAGTCGAAACTTCCTCCGAAGCGTTGGACTACAATAGAGTTGTTTGATGATTGACGATATGTGGTCCTCAACAGTAGAGCGCTCAAAGTGATTCAAGTCTAGCTCAGAACTCATCATTCTCTGACGAATAGCCTCCCCAGACTCTTCTAGGGTATGTGACGAAGTAAAATGCCGTTGCAGTATGAAGTTTGATCTCATGAGGCAGTTCCAGATGGCCTCCTGCTGCACAGGGAATTCCTCCCATGCACGGATTCTTTCAGGACGATGCTTATAATTCGCATTAGCAGGGTCGCCTCGAGTCGACAACGTCGCAGTTTGAACGGTGAGACCTGAGTGGAGATGGACATGGCAGGCGTCAAGGAACTCGGGTAATGTTGTTTTGCGAGTTTTCTCTTCAGCATTTTCTCTGCGATGTTGCTCTTCTTCCTGGGCGCGCTCTGCTTCTTCCTGGGCGCGCTCTGCTTCTTCCTGGGCACGCTCTGCTTCTTCCTGGGCGCGCTTTGCTTCTTCCTGGGCACGCTCTGCTTCTTGGCGTCTGCGTTGCTCTTCTAAAAAAAGCCGCTTGTAATCTGGTGACTGTAGGGCCATATTGTAGCGGATGATAGAAAGTAAGATTGTATGAGTACCGAAATGTTTGTTTACCTCGGATGCTTGGGGAGCGGCGGATAAATACACGTGATTATCAATTAGGTGGCGCTCAAGGGCTGCAAGATACAGTAGCTGCCATCAAGTTTTGTATCGCTGGTCTATGCGTTGTCACAAAGCTATTCGAAAACCTTCCACAGCTGTTGCGACTTGCGAGAACTCAAGAAGGGGCTTGAAAGCGATTTTCTACAGTGCTCGGTTGCCTCATTATCTCAGACCTGCTGAAGCTAATCCCCTTCGGGTTAGGGCTTACTACGCAGGCTCCGTGACAAAGATAAGGCAAGGTACAAGTACCTTAGGTACCTATGTAAGCAAGATAGCTAACCCAAAGGGGCTTAGCCGCCGCCGCTTACCCGAAAAGTCCCATTCACACGTGACACGTCTGAGGTACTGAGGCTAGGGAGCGAATAAAACCGTTTCTTCTACAATAAACGTGTTTAAAACTCACTAGCGGTTTATTCATGTATGTTTATTGGTTTTATATTATATAAGCAAGCTAAACCCAGCTGGTTTAGCTCGGGGGATTTGATCTCGCTGTCACCATTGCTTCATACGAGTATGAAGTAGATCTATCTTCCTACCACCAGCCATGCCTCCTCAACGCGGTGGCAAACCTCGCAATCAGGCTGTTACTGATGCCTTTCAGAGCATAATCCTACCAAACCGAATCGTTCCTGCAGTGAAGTGCTTATACTGTCACCGTCAAATGGCGTCTGGAACTACTCGTCAGCAGACTCATCTGAATCAATGTACTATTTACATCAACAGACCGTGCTGAAGGATTTTTTTTGAATAGCATCGTCGACGGTGAGGTGGCAATGGAGCACCCAAATAATTGATGCTATTTATATATACCCCTGTGTTTAAAACATGCTTCAATAAACATGTTTAAAACACGTTTTTGACTAACCTAATTTGGTTAGGCAATAAACATGTTTAATACATTTCGCACCCTAACTGAGGCAAGTACTCGGCAAAAAGTCACGGTCACTTTCGCGAAAACACGAAAAGTCGCGTACCTTCTTCAACCACATTCACCATGCTCAGAAGGGCTTCGTTAACTACAGTTTCTGGTAATAAGACCCTCAGAAAGGAGCTCGATTTGCTAACTAAAGGGAAAATTACGGGGCAAGCTGAGCTAGAAGCTACATCCACCCAAATCAGTCGAAATTTGAACGTTCCCCCCACCATAAATGGAGTTTTAGGAAGGCTTTACACTGCACTCGTCGAAGTCAATAAACCCAGATAAGGAAGGCCTTTATCAATTACCCCTCGAGCAGCTAGGATACTATTACCTGTTGCGTCAGTTACGATCCGAGCCCAAAACCACCTGGAGAAAGCTGAAAAAGGACACCGGGATCGATTTGGACTCGAGAACTCTCAACGCAACACTGCGAGCCCATGGAATTTCTCACTGGCTAGCCCTTCAGCGACCGAAATTAACACCTAAAGTTGCTCTGCTTCGGTTACAATGGGCTGAAAAGCATAAGGTTTGAACCGTGGATCAATGGGGGCAAGTCATTTGGTCGGATGAGGCATCCGTGGCTCGAGGAACAGGTAAAGCACGGGAATGGGTCTTTGAAACTCCTGATCAGAAATGGGATAGGAACAAAGTAACAGAAATGCTCAATGGAAAGAAGCTCTTTTTCATAATGATTTAAGGTGCTTTTTGAGATTCTGAAAGATCGGATTTATACCTGCTCGATCGAGACTGAAAATCAAAAAAGCACGATTTTTAAGCAATCTTTCACCTTCAGATTTTGAATCACAATTTAGCTGACACATGAGAGTCAGAACTGTTGTTCATGCAGAATGACGCTTCGATACATAAAGTCAGAAAATAGAAGCTTTGATTTCAGGAAATGAGCATAGGAGATGCCCCTTTTGCCGACGCTATGTATACAGAACCCGGAAGACAAGTCGAGGAAATCCTCTGCTCTATGGAAGATGCTCTATGGCTCAGAGAACACACTTCGTCTGATGTCTCATGACAAAACATCAATATCCGAATGTGAGAAATTATTCGGAAGGATTCGCCCCTTTTTCCGACTCCATGTACATCTGAATGCGTGAAAGACATCGTGACATTCTCTCTGCCTCAGAGGAGATGCCCCGTACTGCAGAGAACATATTCCATCACTTCTGCAGTAGCAAAAGATCAATATTCGAAGATGGAGGCTCACACGAAGGATTTTAAAAAGGATTTTCGACCTCTGGTTACCAAAACATTCAGAGACGACTCCAGAGTGCTCCCTACTTCAATAACTATACCCCGAGACACAATAAAGTTACGAAAGACAAGTACAGAGTCGGAGATGTTTGCATGATTGCGTGATATTCGATAACGTTGAGCGTTCCCCGATTAAAGTCTTTGCGGCTTTTCTGGTCATAATATCATACAAAGCACTTTCTAGAGAAGCAGAACCGTACTCCGAGCTCCAGAGAGCAGTATTTACGCTTAATTCAAGGATAAAACAACCACGCTTAGAGTGCTATCCGCAAGCATCAACATCGCCTAGGCTGAGGCCCAAGGAATACACTCTAGACGCTACGAGGAACAATACTTCTTCTCGTCGTCTCAATGTATACCCCGATCCCTAGAGCACATGGTTTTGCTTCTCGTTACTGATGTTTTGAGGTGGGAGATCCATATTTTAAGGTCAAGCCAGTCTTCCAGCGCTTCCAACCCTCGCATCTTCGCCAGCAACAACAACCCGTCTAAAAGAATCCTCCTGCCGATGATATATAAGTACTCTGGAGTGTAGAGAAGCTCCGATGCGTCGCTGTCAAGCCCAGGGACCCATCCGAGAATGTCCTCTTTCCCTCCGTGTACCTCAACCCCTGAATCCAGCAACTTCGCTCCAAAAACCATAGAACAACCTCTGAAGCTCTCCGGTAGTTTATATATACTCTGAAATACGAAGAGTAGTCCTATGTATCGCGAACGTCACATTACGTGCAGTGTAAGAAGGATTCAAGGGTCAGTCTGCTCCGGATTTACCCAAGACGTGGGCTCTGGCAACTCCAACGGATATTCACCACTACTTTGCTTCACATATCAGCTTCGATAAATAGAGAACACACTATATAGATTAAGTAATGCCTGATAGTCGAGAGGTTGACGTATCGTCGTAAGTGCCTCAACCGAAAATAGTGTATCGCAAGCTCCCACATCCCAGGGATGTCAGAAAGTCTTCTCCAACTAGACACATATGCTTTAGGCATCAGAGAACAAAAAAGGTATCCACTAGAATGATTGGTACTATTCAATATGCTACGTCGGATCCGTCTGCTCTCCACGAGGCCTCAGAGGCGGAAGATATTATACTCCAATCTATTCTGGCTCATTCAGAACTCTACATAGCTTCTTAAATTCATCTTCCATGTCTAAAATTCAGGGGAGCTACAGACTGTATAACTAGAGCCAGAGGAGTTTGGCACGACTAGAATCCGTACCTCGACTGGGTCGTATGATTAATATCGCATTTGAAACATGATTCTCTTGTCTTCTAATCTGTACTCTAGCTCCTAGACAATATTGTTCTTGGATAAATCAACTACCGCTATGTAGATGCCGGGCCGCTTGGATTAACTAAAACCACTACATACATCGATCTTCGAGTCCGACGGAGTTCGAAAGAAGTCTACGAAGTGTTCTTTCTACAAAGAGACATGAAGTGAAACGTTCACTATAATACTCTGTAGACTCAACACAATAGATGAATTGGTTCTCACATCGAGACGAAGAACACATTGAAGAGCACATCAACTGAATTTCCCTCATATCGTCGACAGTAACCGCATCGACCACCCACCAACTCATCCCAGACTATGACATCGTCAACTCCCCCACGCACCCATTCTCCTCCCCTCCCCATAGCGAACAACCCGCCTAACAACCAAACACTTCCTCTTCCGCGCATGACCTGAAAACTTGAAGGAAATGCTATCCTATCCTTTATTTCCCCCTCCTCCCCCCTGTGAATATCCTCTTCCCGCGCAAGGCCTGAATCTTGGAAGAAAATGGTGTCGCATGCAGCTCAGTATTGACCAACGTCCTCATTTTCGTTAGCTTGATTGTTGGTGTCGGATCAGAAATGATATATAGTGACTGTTTCCTGACCATTTGAGAAAACTAGTAACCTCTTTCAATTGGCTGAAGCGTAACCTCTCACTCTTTTCGGGGGCCTGCAAACACATATTTGGAGGACGATCTTCAAATAATGACCGGCCCATGTTCTACATACGGTTCACGCTCGTGCCCTTGGATGTTGTACTCCATGATGACGAAGGCCGGAAAACTGATAACACGATGATATGGTCAAATCCCAGAATCATAATATAGTCTGAAGTTGGAACTCTATGCTAGTCTTGCTATATGAAATAAGTGGAGTACGCCTGTTCTTCCTAAGCCATGGGTGGCCTATATAGTGCGTTCCCATTTCTGTGTAAAAGACCAGGCGTTGGGAGGCCAGTCTCTGAGAGATTTCTAACACCTATGACGAGGAATGGCTTAATGCCGACGTAAGCCATAGAACGCAACGAGTATATGGTCTAGAATTCTTAAGAGCCTTGGCCTCGGGGATTTCCGTCTTCGATCATGGCGTATAAGATGACTGGTGAGAATCCGATGATAAGAACCTTCCCAGATCTACAGCCACCAGCGACTATCGATCCTAACGGCGAAATATCAAATGTTGTCGCCCGATAGTCGAGTGGTAACCAGAGCAAGTTCTGTTTGTTCCATGTGACCCACGGCTCGCTGATGTCCAACCTTTGACGATCATCATCACAGTCTTTCTCTTGAGAATATTCAGATGTATTAGGGAGCCCAGTTCTGTATACCTTGAAACTACCGACGTTCGTAAGAAGGTTCGAATTTTTACCATTGAGTGATAAACTCATGATTACAGTGTTAACTGAAACTATCTGGTGGCAGAAGCCGGTGCTGGCGTCCCAGATCCTGACTGTCTTATCCACTGAGGCCGACGCCAGCAGCTTCGAGTCGTGTGAGAATATTACAGACATGACCCAGCCGTCATGGCCCTCAAGCGTTTGCTGAAGGGAGCCGATGCCGACGTCCCAGATCCTGACTGTCTTGTCATATGAGGCCGACGCCAGCAGCTTCGAGTCGTGTGAGAATGTTACAGACGTGACTCCGCGACTATGATCCTCAAGCGTTTGCTGAAGGAAGTCGATGCCGGCGTCCCAGATCCTGACTGTCTTGTCATATGAGGCCGACGACAGCAGTTTCGAGTCGTGTGAGAATGTTACAGACGTGACCTCGTCACTATGACCCTCAAGCGTTTGCTGAAGGGAGCCGATGCCGACGTCCCAGATCCTGACTGTCTTGTCATATGAGGCCGACGCCAGCAGCTTCGAGTCGTGTGAGAATGTTACAGACGTGACCTCGTCGCTATGACCCTCAAGCGTTTGCTGAAGGGAGCCGGTGCCGGCGTCCCAGACCCTGACTGTCTTGTCATATGAGGCCGACGCCAGCAGCTTCGAGTCGTGTGAGAATGTTACAGACGTGACCTCGTCGCTATGACCCTCAAGCGTTTGCTGAAGGGAGCCGATGCCGACGTCCCAGATCCTGACTGTCTTGTCATATGAGGCCGACGCCAGCAGCTTCGAGTCGTGTGAGAATGTTACAGACGTGACCTCGTCACTATGACCCTCAAGCGTTTGCTGAAGGGAGCCGGTGCTGACGTCCCAGATCCTGACAGTCTTGTCATATGAGGCCGACGCCAGCAGCTTCGAGTCGTGTGAGAATGTTACAGACATGACCGCGCGGCTATGGCCCTCAAGCATCTGTAAACAGGCATTCCAGTGATCTTCTATAGTCGGCTTAGTCGTAATCCATTCTGGCTCTTCCTGCTTGTACGCTTCTCTCATCAGGCTGCGAGTCGGACTGAATACTAGTGCTGACGCATACACCTGAAGAGGACTATTCTCTATTACCCACTTATGGTACAGAATAAATCGGCGTGCATCCCGAACCTGGTTGGTCAACTGGGACGCCTCTGCTTTCTCCTAAATTAAAGTTAGGATATATCCTAGAGAGTAAGATAGCATTTCCTAAGGGTAAGGCTAACCTGAAGTAAACCCTCAAGCTTGATCATTGAAATCACCCCTTCCGATATGCTTCTAAGAAGACTAAGAGCCTCGAGCCAGTAAAGATATTGCTTTCTTAGGAAGTTGTCGACCTCGCCGCCATCTAGAAGGCCGCCGCTATACTTTCCGCCCTTACTGGAATTCCACTCACACAGATGATCAACTCAGTATATGCAAGAATAGCCTGCCGCGACGAGTGGGTCTGGATCAGGCTGTTTAATCTTGTCGATCGTAAATCCAGGGGCGTGTAGTCCGTACATATCGCGTCGTAGCGTCCTAGACATAACCTCAAGCGATCTCAAGAAGATAGTATAATGCACCATTCCTATCCCACAAGGGAAAATTTCGTCGGATGCTTTTGTAAGCAAGTAGTCTTTCGCCGACTGATGCACGAAATAGACGGTACGTTCTCGAAGTGTCAGAAACGAACCACAGAGCCCTATTATCTCCTTTAACGATTCGAGGTCATCGGAATGAGGTTCCAGCGTCTCAACAAGAGACGACAATTCCTTAAGCGTGACAGGTCTGCGTATAACAGCTATGACAGAAAGTATCCGCTTGCAAAGATCAGCGCTGTCTGAATTGCAAACTTGCTCTATCATTCGTTTGTAAAGAGAATCAAGCCCAGGCGGAAACGCGTTCAACATCGCGAGAGTGTTCCATCGCTCAATCTTCTCCAGCATTTGACAGACTAAAGCTACCCAGAGAAACGTGTCGTTCGCATTTAAAAACAAATGGTGTTGAACGGCGCTTTCTGTCTCCTTATTATATTTCTTTCGCCGCGTCAATCGAGGTACTTTATACTGGATGTATTTGCTAACAGCAGCGGAGACAGAATCTGTATTTAACTCAAGAGACAGCCTCACTTTCTGTTCCGCTATTTCTAGTCGCTCCGCGATATCCGGCCAATTGCGACTAGAGACGATCCACTTAACAGGGGAAGATACAGACAACTTCTGGGCAATCAAGTCGAGAAGTTGCGGCAAGTCTGTTACGCATTCGTCGAGCGCGTCGACGATCAAATAGGTGCTCTTTAAGCTCGGGTCTTGCAGAATGTTGGTAAAGACCTCGGACAAGGCGACCCAGGCATTCACGCCCTCGAAAGGCTCTTTGACCCCCTGATCGTACTTCTCCCGCACGTGCGAGATGAGCGGCGGCTGCTGCTTAACGAGCAGATAGATCAGGCCGCGCAGCACAGCCGTGGCGCTGTTGATTCGTAAGTCGGTGCCTTGGCAGAAGAAGTACGATAAAAGGCCCGCTTCGGCGGTCGACTTCTTCAACTCGTTGATAATTCCGCAGAGCAGCATCGTCTTGCCCTTGCCGGGATCGCCATTGATCCAAAGCAGTCGACTTTGCTGGTCGTTGCGCCATCGTTGGAAGTCGTCGTTTTCGAGGATCCAGAGGTATGAGTCCTGAAGCAGGCCGCCCTTGGTCTGCTCGATGCGTATCTTGTCGTCTCCGGGATTGCTCGCCCGCAAGGCCTCCAAACATTGATTGTCCTTCTCATCCTTGTGCATGTCATTCTGCTGAGCGATGATATCTTGAAGGCCCTGGTGAATATCTCCAAGCAGTGACTGCCTCTTCCTAGCAGAGTTGACGAGGTCCCCCAAGAGGCGTTTTGCGTGCTGCTTATTGTATTGGTCCGAATCCTTCTGAAGGGCAATTTCGGCATCCGTAACACTCTTCAGGTCACCATCCCAGTCGTTCAGGTTCGCGAGGCCTCGAAGGAAGACTAGACCTTGACTCTGGTAATAGGAACAGACGCTCTTCATCTGATACAGGAGAAGAGCCTTGTAGAGCGTGACAACCGTCTTCTCTAACCGCTGTAGTATTGATTCGAAAGACTCGTTGCCGACCACGACGTTGTCCTTATTCAGGAGATGTTCAGTCAGGGCGCAATACCAGTCCATTCTCGAGACGACATGAGTGATGCCTGCACGGTTGGATTTTGTCGCGCTCGCAGGATTCAAGAGGATCTGGACGGGTATCAGTCAACACAGAAACCAGGCAACTGAAACACGAAGGATGAGTGCTCACTTGCAATCCAACACAAACACCAGCCCATGGGAGGGCAGCCTGCGGTATGTTCTGGATCGCCAGGTCGATCATTCCCTTGGCCGAAAGAATGAATTGGGCGACGTCACCCACTCCCTTCGTAATCTTCGACGCCGTGAAAACTTTCGCCCGGCCTTCTTCGACCAGTTTCTTCATGTACATCTGTCGCTTGGTCGAGTCTTTCAGTTCGGTTGAAACATCACTGGGTCCTGAAGTAGAGATGCTAGGGGCTGTATCGGCCTCGAGGACTTTTGTTAGAGTCTTGACATAAGCCTTGACAAGCTTTGCAGTGTCGTTGTCATGCTCAAGACTGTCATAAGCATCATTCCAGAGTCTCTGGGATGTGGAAAGAGCTGGGGTCTGTTGTACTGTGGGTTCTGTCAATGCCTGAGGCTCTTTGGCTTCGCGGTCGGCCACCGCCGAGCCCGCTTGAGCATCAGTCTCATATAGGGCAGAAGGTGAAACTTGCGCCTGCACAACATCGTCGGCAGAAGGTTTTGTACTCTCTGCAATGTTCTCCGCCAATCGTGCATCCTTCTCTCTGAGGCGATCGTCCACGCGGTCCCGAAGTGACGGCGCTGCTGCGGTCTCCCGTTGATCTGGCAGGGATGGCGAGGTGTGTAGTTCGGTTTGGGGCGACTGGTAAGACGCTGTGGGAGGAGAAGCACACGCAGTTAACGTCGCTTGTTGAGGTGAAGATGCTGGTTGCGCAGTTGAGGACGTGGCCGGTTCAGGAGTCGAGAGCTCGACTTTTGCTAGAGCTTGTAACTAAGAGGCGTCTCTGCCATTCAAGGAAGGATTCCCTAACCTGTTGGTAGAATTGGCAACAATTTGGACGAGGTGGCCGCGCTGCCTTGCTGGTCGTCGTCACGTTGACTGTTTGGCCGTTCGGAGGACTTTGATCCACGATCCCTGCCGAACCATTTGAATCGCGAGAGGACTTTTGGAGCCATTTGTAAGGCAAAGATGACGTTATGGCAAGAGCAGCCGTGATCAGACAGTACTACCTACTCGTACGTTAAAAGATAGTACGTGCGCGATTTCCCTGCGGTGAGCGGTACGGCGGCGCGGCCCGAGGCTGCCAGCTGGCTCGCTTGGGCTGCCAATAGGTAGGTAAGGTAAGGATTCACAAGGGTGCGATTGATCCGCGAACTTGGCGAGAACGCACCAACTAAGGTGAAACTGGTAGAGAACGGTTGCATGTTGAACCAGCGTAGTCGCGTAGAATCTATGAAGGTGGAGGTTCAGCTTACTAAGCCAACAGATATCCCTGACTAACCCGATTAGGATAGGCCCTGAGAATCACGTGCATCAATAGTGCATCTGCACTATTCTATGACATTGGAAAGAAGAAAAACAACCACATCACCACTGTACCAGCGCTGTTAGGAATCGAACCTAATATAATATAACTCTCCAACGATTATTGGTACTTTTCGCGCACGGAACGTAGAATAAGTGACCGTTTTTTCAAGTTAGGCTGGCACGTGCTCAAGAATCGGACGTTTGAAGAAGGATGAACGTTTCTGGTGTATGTTCTTTCCCCTAAAGAGCGCCAACTTGATGGATCCACTTTGAGGGATCCACGCATGCCCTCTGAATAGACATTCCCATACCATGCGCTCCTTCTGATTACCTTCTTCTTCGCTTTAGCAGTTGTCGATTTGCCAAGTGATCCCAAATCCCCCCGTGTCGTCCTCATTGACAGCAGTAGCTTCAGCAGGCGACTTAGGCTCAGGATCAGCATCTGCAGTTGGTCCGTCTTGCGTATCAACGTCGCATTTCATCCCGTCCAGCTCCGCACCCTCCAACATCCTTTGGTTTCGATCGCCGCGTGAGCTCGATGAATCATGGACATGATATTTATCTGTGTTCATATCAAAGTCTGCCTTATCGCCATTGAGTCTAAGAGGTAATCGCTACATGTTGATAAGAAGAACATCAGCCTGGTGACGACGGGCTATTCCCAGAGACCGAAGGTCCCAGCAGCTGGAACGAAGGCAGCGAATGTCAGACTTTCTATCCGGCGGCCTCATCCGGCTTTCGTTGGGTGTGAAGGTAGGGCGGACGACAACGAATTTCCCCACTCCTTGTCCAAGGCATCAATTGTGAACCTTTGGCACCTTAAGACATGAAGACTGTCATTGTCTCTATTACGCCTCTTGTCTGAAGGCTCACATCGATCATTTATCTCTAGCCTGTATTTGCTCTTTTCGGCAACAAAAGCGCCATCGAATGTCTTGAGACGGAAACATGGCCGGTGTATTTGCTGGTCACGGCCGACTTTGCCCACGCTCCAAAAATCAGCATCTAGACTCCTTTCTTAGGCCTGTGAGCTGGGTCGTAAGCGGAACGAGCCGCAACACGGTCGACTGCGTGGTGCTGAGCCCATACGAAGCTCACGCATTACTGCCGTCCATACGACAACACAAGGTGGTCACCCTACACGTCTACTCACCTCGAGTCACTCTATTTCCATACAGCTGCATGTGGGGTAGGCACGGCATAAATAAGGTGTGGCTGCGGCTGAGAGACATCGCCCAAATTGACTACCAACCATGCGCCTTAACTCCCTTAATTTCCAGTCAGATCAAATTCTTCCGGTACCTATGTTTTTAATTCGGATCCTTCGTCTAAAACCTGTAATTCAGCTTGAACATTTCTTCGTCACCTTTCTTGTGACACGGAAAGCATAGTTCAAAAAATAATGGTTTCAAACTCGTTTGAGCTGGAAGTTTCTTTTATGACTTGAAAGCTCTTCGAGCGAAATTCTAACAACTTAACGTCTTTTGCTATAGAATCGAATTTTCATCTATGCGCGAAGCCTCTCGATCTATCTTCGCAAGACAAGAGGCTTGAGAATAATGAAAACTTTTCTTTGATCAATGATCTTTTCGCTGGTCTTCTGTGTACGGCTTTCCTTAGATCCGTTGAGCTTTACTTCTTCGGCCTGTGCTCTGTCATTTCCTCCTCCTCCTTCTTCTTCTTCGTCGTCCTCGTCGTCCTCGTCTCTCTCATCATTCATTGTCTCAAAGTCTTTGAGACATCGGCGAAAGGGGGGTGAAGTGAGGTTTACCTGACATACAACTCATGAGCGATCTTTGTCACGGCAATTTTGGATGAGCTTACAATAATTTGCTTCGATGAAGGTCATTGGGGTCGATCGGTTGACTTGTAGGTATAGCATTTATTGCCATGGCGAATGATTATGCAAATGTCTGCTCCTGTCACCTGCGTCAACTCGTTCCTTTTTTTAAACCAGCTTGAACTTCGTTTGCGGAACTTCTCACGTGCGACGCGTCGATTACTTCGTTGAATCGCCATGAAGTAGATGTAAGGGTGCATGCAACCCGCTCGAATCTATTTAAAGTGGCGAATTAGTGACACTGTCTCGTGCCGCAAGGGCTTGAGTAAGCATTTGGTGAAGCCACAATGGGATGCCGCATTCAATATTGAACGTCGGCATTTCGGGAAGTCGGCCCGCAGAATTGATGTTGCTAAAACAGCTCTCAGCAACATCGTGGGCTGATTTCTGGCCTGAGGCCGGCGCCGGGCTGGCCAGAAGCCACACTAGCATCTTCGACCGAATCTTGCTTGAAATATTTGGCCCAAGGTAGCTACCGACTAAGCTACCTACTCGTTCGCCTACTCGCCAGCCTACTCGCTTCAAAACATGCTTCAAACCATGCTTCATACGACGCGTTCGAACACACGTCATTCGCTCCATGGCTCACTTCATAGTATGCTTCATACATGCTTCATAGCACATGCTAATTAGCTCAATAGAAAGCATCCTTCATGGCTCAACATCAAACTCCCTATCGAGCTCCCTATCGAATACCCTACATGCTTCAGAATACGCGTCGGTCGGGCGCATAACATGCGTCAAACAGCGCTTCCTACATGGCTCCCTCCATGGCTCCCTTCATGATTCCCTACCAAACACCCTCCATGGTTCCCTTCATGATTCCCTACTAAGCACTCTACATAGTCAACAATTCGTTTAAATAGATGGTTAGATAACTACTTAGATAATCAATTCATTGATTTGTTTAATGATTTATCTAACAATGATGCTCAAAGCCGAAAATGTTGCTAATGTAGCTATTTGAGCCCCCAGCAACTGCGTTGCTTATGATAGTATAAGATGCTATGATTCTATAACTACTCAGAGTTTCTGAAAAGTTTACCAGATTTATCAACATCGTAAGGAGACAGATGCATTGCCTTTTGATGTAGAGAAGGTGACTTTTGGTTGGTATTAATTTAGCCGCAATTTGGCGTCTATCGCGGCATGCGCGGATGCAAGTGCGAAGCTTCTTCTTACCTGAGAATTGATGATGTTGGAGCGATAATGCTTCGCGGAAAGCAAGAACCGACTTTTTAGTCAGCTATCTCACTGGTTCTCGAGCTGATGTATCATTTGTCTGCCCATGAGATGGCGGCTTGCTCACTGCGACAGCTATCGTGATGTACCTTTTAGGTCAAGTCGATTAAAGGCTGCTGCTTTATGCCCGTTAGCTTTCAGTTATACCTCTGGCGTTTAGACGGCAGCGGATCGGTGTCTTCTGGCAGTGAGTTTGATTCTGTGGATCGAAATGGCTCATAGTGCTCTCTGGGAATCCTTGATACCATTGCAAGCTGCGGAAACATCGATGCCGGAGGAAGCGGAGACTTCAATGGTTCGGGCATCTCCGCATCAGATATGGGGAGGGGCCCACTCTTACGGGTTGGTGCATTGAGAGACCTATCCGAGGCCCCGGTTCCAGTCCAATTGTGCTGAGCTTCGACGGCACCCTCAGAAGCTTGGCGTTTCGCAGGCTTTGGTGTAAATATTACCAATTTCTCCCGTGGTAACTGAGTAGCCGTTTCTTCTACTGAAACATCCAGAGATTTAGGGCCTCCCTCAGCTGGTAACTTGGAACATGTAGTATTTAATGTTTTTTTAGGTGTGGAAAGCATAGGAGCCTTTCCGGACTCAGACGTAGTAGGCGATGTCGATGATGATGATAGTGGTCCATCGAGTCCCACCATAGCCCAGAGTTCTTTGTCGGTGTTGATTTTCTTCGGGCCATTAGGTTTTTGCTCGGTCGCCTGAGCATAGGTGTTGTGTGGAGCCTGCCAAGAAATATTCCTTGCTAGACGAATCTCTCTGGTGATATTGATGTTCTCGGCTTCTACCGTAAGGTTTTAGTCCTGAGGATGGTGCAAGCGGCCACAAGGCTGTTGTTGTTGGCCTCTAGCTATTGCGTCTTTCGAATTAATTCCTGCTCGCTTATATTCCTTGAATTTATGGCTCGATTCGCTTGTTTAATGTCGTTCCAAGGCTTACAATTCTATCCTTCATATCTTCGATGGTTTTTTGTTTGCCCTCAACATCTTGCTGCTTTCTTTCGAGCTTTCGCTCCAAGAGAAAGATCTTTTTTTGAAAAGATTGTTGGTCCAAGTGAATGGACATGTTTGGTTTGATAATTCTCAAAAGGGTTACCCCAAAAGAGAATGTTTGTTTCGAATCTAAGATTCGAATCAAAGGACTCGTAGAGAGCCCGGGTGCAGCTCCTACACGTAAAACGTGCGCGGAGGAAAAAGAAGAAGGGATTGCAGCTAAATCGTGTGCGTTGAGGTGCAAAACGGTGATGGCGGTGGATGATGAATGATGGAAGGAAAACTAGACTGTGCTGTTGACGTAGTCACGTAAGTACCTTAGGTGATATATTACCTTGGTCCAGTGCCAGTCTAAGGTAAGCGAGCTTTATTCTTGACACTACCTACGAATTCACCTTATGCCGTTCGCTAGGTATGCTATAACTAATGTTCAAGCGATGCTGATCCCGAAGACGCCATTTAGTTTACTCCCATAAGAACTGACCACAGTATTCAGCAACGGAGTGCTTGCTTCGCTGAGCAGTCGAGTTGTATAATTTGGACTAACATATAACCAGGACTAAGCAAGTAAGTATTGAGCTATAGCGAGCAATCAAGCCGCATGACTACCTTAATATGGCTTGTGTTTAGACCCATGCTCCTAATCAGCATAGCGTCATGCGCAATTGACTCGCACGATGCATGGCTAATTATACATATAGTCAAACTGAAGCAGTAAAGTGTCGAGAATTGACTCTGATGAGCATATGGGCCGCATGCTTTAACTCATCCATGGTCATATCGAAGCAATTGAGTGTCGAAACTAGCAAGCAATTGTGCCATCTGATCTGTATGGCATATAGTCAAACCTCAGCAGTCAATGTCAAGTGCTTCCGCCCAAAATCTCCTAAGCCTGCTGATCAGCGAAGAGTATTACTCTACACTGATATTTTTTGAGATTACTCCATGTTGTTCTTTGAATATCTGGTAGGTACAAAGAACAACCTTGCAATTTTCCAACTACATATCCTACTTTCTGACTTGACACTAGGGCTACAACGCCTACCCTAGATAGAGTCCCGATTCCAAAGCAGCAACAAGCACTCTTCCTTATCCATCGCTCTCATCGTGCACACTCCCATCATCTCCGCGGAACAACCACGGGTCTCTAGCCACCTTACGATCTTCTCTGTCTCCATCATCTCCATCCGCTTCCTCCCGCTTGCGCTTGCTTCCCGGTTGAGCTTTGTATCCGTCGATGATAAATCCAGCGAATGCTGATTCACCGTTTGCCCTTAGGACCGAAGGACTCTCTATTTGGGCTAAGACCATAGCCTTGGGCTCCCCACTAATCAAAGACTTGTTGGTCCCCCAAATTTCGCCAAAGCGTATTGCGCTAGGTCCGCTCAAGTAGGGTCTGCTCGTGCGTGGTTTGGGGATTGCAGCTGCCGTGCCGAGTGGTGAGCTGACGGTGATGGGGATGTTTGGCGCAGCGTCTACCGCTGCGGTGCTAATTTGCGACCCAACCGCGATCGAAGCCTTTGACGCATCAAGCACAGGTGTGGTGCCAGCAGAACCCTCATCCGACTCAGGGCCGTTCGCTGTCTTCAAAGACCGACTCATACTTTTGGAATCTCTTACTACCACCCCTTTACTCGCCTCCCAAATCGCCGCTATCTTTTCCGTAAGTTCAACAAGCGTATCAGTAACCTCTGTTAGTGGTTGTTGATTCGCCCTTCTATGCTTCTGCAGCTCAGCAATCTGATGCTGTAATCCCTCTATCTGCACACCTTGTGCTGCAACCAATGAGTTGATCTGCTCATGCTGCTTCTCGTAAAGCTGCTGAAGCTTTTCCATGTTGTTCTGAGGGTCGAGTGATTGGGCAGCTTGGACACCCGAGTTGTTCGCTGGTTGGGAAAGAGATAAGCCTAGTGTTTGGGGTATTTGCTGTACCTCCTGCCACTCTTACAAAGACATACTGCTCGTGTTATTGAATTCCTTGACCTCATTTGGTCGTGGCACAACTGGTAAAGTTACAGCAGGCCGCTTATTATTGCGATGTCGTAGTCCCTCCAGATCCTGTTGCATGTTACACACAAACACCGCTAATTCTCGACGGCCAGGTAAACTCACATCTTCAGCGCTCACCCTCGTCTGAGCCATGTTGAGCGAAAAGTCGAACACTGATCAAAGCGTTACAGAATACTATGCAAATCGTACCTGACTGACACATGGCCTGAAGTGTTTCAGGTGGGATTGGTATTGCATTGAATTGTTTGATGCACGACATGTAAACAAGGGATAACTAATAAGGACGCGCTAACCGCCGGCAGGCTAGCGAGCCCTAATTAAGCGAGTGTTGTGGAGTGAGAAGACGATATCTGAATACCTTAAGATAATTAGTCAATTAGTCATAAGAAAAAACTGGAGAGCCTTTTACGATTCCTAGAATCCCTTGGTCTATAGCAACTATCGGGAAAGGGGACAGAGGGGGTGAGGTGAATGTTGCCTCAATGACGCTACGCCTTCTTGCATGCAAACGGAAGCAGACCTGTTTGCGGCATTTCATATGTAATGTAATGGCCGAAGCAGTGACAGGAGCAGTGGTAGAAAATAGGGGTATAACCCAAATTCGAGCTCCTAGCTCACCTGTGCACTTTGAAATCGCGAGCCGAGATCGTAGCTGAGAATCAAGTATTTATGTTCTATTACCATTCATATAAACATCCCCCATTTTCTAGGGTGTGTACATGTAAGAAGTAGGGGGTCGCGGTGTAAGAAAAGGGGCTGTACATCTAGTGAGTTCTACAGAAGCTCTGGAAATATCGTGAAGACGACAACGAGACCGTCTCTCCAATAAACCCCTGACCCATTAAGTTTCCAACCTCTTCGCTGTATCCTCAATCAACTAGAGCAAATTTTAGCGCAGATATAGAGTGAGGGAGCGAGAGGGCTGCTTTTGTAAATGACAGCTCGATTTGTTAGGCGGCTTCACCTCGCTACCGATGTTTATAGTGTCGTTATGAATGAGTAGATGCATTGTGTGTTTGCACAGCGTCGTTGAGGATCGATAGCGGGGTGATGTGAAAATCTCCTCTCAAGAGCTTGTAGCAGTGGAAAAAGATATGTCAACTGAGCATATCCGTCAGTATATACCTTACACTGTCAGTCGTAATCCAAGACAGATGGCTTCTAAGAACTAAGGGGCACTTATAAAACCACATAATCACTAACATTAATCTCGTCAAGCCATCATCAGCGCGCTTGAAAGCCTCGAAATAGTGAATGAAAGCGCCCATAGCGTTAATGATTATGTCCGATATCTCTCTAGCCGCCAATTTCGTTATCGAGATAGTAAGAGAAATTAGAGTTGAGGTATCTTAGCTTTACTGCAGTTTGGTGACTGCAGTTACTAGTCACCAGTACTACGTAGATGTGCAACTCTTCGCTGGTGTCCCTGCATATGAACAGCTAAATATCAAACCAGCTTTGTGGTATGTTTTGCTTGATTGATTTGATTATATTGATGACCAGCCTTCAAGCGGTACCCCCTGGTTGGCCAAGTAGAAGAGGCTCAGAAGTAATAAACCTTTGCTCGTCGACCACAAAGGGCTAAGAGGCCCCCAACCACAGGTGTCTGAGGGAGCCTTGACCACAAAAGGCTGACGGGCCACCTCAAGAGCGAGATCACTCATGAGATGATGATATAAGAAGGCCCACGGTTTTGCAACCGAGGACAAAATTGCCATACCATGCACATAATGAAATGTACGATGGCTTCTGGATTGAAAAAAACTCTAGCTTGCTAAACCACAGAGGGTTGAGCTGAGAGTGCTTAACCATAAAGGGCTGAGAGGCCATTCAAGAGCGTGATCGCTGATGAGACGATGATATTGGAAGACCACTCAGTGATATGCACTGCTAGTGGTAATGGCGAAACCGCGTACATAGTGCAATGTACGATGGCTTCTTAGAAGAAGGGAGCCTGACTCTCTCAACCACAGAGGGTTGGGCCGGAAAGACCTCAACTGAGGTGGCTTAGAGGCCCCCAACACAAAGGGCTGAGAGGTCAGCTCAAGAGCGCGATGTACCCGGTTTTGAAGCTGCAGGCAGGAATGAAGAGCCCAGGCACATCGTTCAATGTACGATCGTTTCTTGACGAGGGGGAGTACCCCAACCAGAAAGAGCTAAGAAGCTGCCAACCGCAAAGGGGCGACGAGCGAGACTGCTCATGAGATGTTGATATTGGAAAACCACCCAGTGATATACACTGCCAGTGGTGATGACGAAACCACGTATGTAGTGCAATGTATGGGCTTCTTCAATTGAGGAGAAGAGAAAAGAAAAGACGCAACGAACTGAACATCAGCTTTGTGCGCGGCGCTAGCATAACTCGCTAGTGTCGCTCCACCGAGACGCCAGAGGAGACGACTTGGTCTACCTTAACTCCGTTACCTTAGGTAGTCAGTCACAGCTGTACATGTGCAATGCTCTAGAACCACAAGGTAAGAGCATTGATCAGACACCCTGACTCGTCTTGTCAATCATCACAGGCTATCGTTTATAAGAAATGAGGATTTACTTTTCTTTCCTGACTTCAACAAATGTTAGATCATATGAATTAGATTCAGTGACAGCTTTGCCGTTTTGTTTAAGCTTCCACTAGAATTGTCACATATTCTACCTTCATATGTTTACATGAACAAATAGTCTTGTTGAATGACTCAAAGGGAATAGGCATGCTTCTTCTTATCCATTAATGTGGTCTGTGCGATGCGACGTGTTGGAAAAAGAAATTCAAGTGACGAGTTGATCTGAGCCGAAATTGCGCTTGTTCAATTAGCGTATGCAGAAAGCTATGGATTTCTTGACATCACAATTGTCGCGTTTCCCCCCCAAATTTACTATTGAATTCAGACATTCTTGACATTCTCAAACCTTCAACGCTCTATTGAAAAATCAACAGAAAAATCAAACCGGTAAATTTGAAGCTGTTCAAACCTTTCACAGTGCTGACATTCTTTTAGCTATGACAGGTTCACTGACTCCGGCCCTTCGCTCGAAGATACTACGTCTTCTGCTTTTACATTGAATCCTTTCCGTCATCGTCGAAGAGGTTCACTGTCACCGTAACATCGTTTATACTATGCAAGAGAATCTCTTCATGTATGACTCTTTCATTAGATCTCAGTTTCGTTCGAAGAGCGTCTTTCGAAAGATCTTTCCAGCAGCTGAAGACTTCCTAATTATCTATCTGAAGCAACAGTCATGAGCCATGCAGAAAGAGATGATGTGATTTCTATGAGAAGAGTGAGATATACATGTTCATCAATTCACGATATCGAGGATTCTGAAGAAGAGACACTGAAGCAATAAAAAGGAACAGCGTGTGAGCATCAGACAGAACGATGAGCTGCGATTAAACTGAATTGCCGATCTGTTGCAGCTGACGGCTGAACAGCTTGTCTTCGTCGATGAGACTCTGTTCAACGAGACTACGAGGTGACGTCATCAAGCCTATGCATCAGTTGGTGAGTCAGCTCGCTATCAAGCCTCTAGAAAGAGAGAACATTCCTGAAGCGTTCTTTCGACGTATACGATCGATGACTATCTACCCTGTACCGGTATTCGTGAAGACTGATTCAACGACGAGACTTTCTTTCGATGACTAGCAGATGAATTGCTACCTCTATGCAGTCTCTTTCCGGCTTCGAGGAGTGTGATCATCATGGATAACGCCAGCATACACTGTAACGCTCGTATCGAGGAACTCATTACCTCACACGGGTGTGAGATACGATATCTGCCTCCGTATTCGCCGGATTTCAACCCCATCGAGCTCAGTTTTAGTGTTTTGAAGGCCTGGGTCAGAAGGCACTTTCATGAAATATGGCCCAGCTTCGAGGGCTCCTTCGATGAGTTCCTGCACTATGCAGTAGCTAGAAGTCGCTGTGACCGGTTTCCAAGGCAGCATTTCAAGCATAGCGCCGGTGATTATATCTTTGAGGCGAATATTAGGACGTTGGAGCGCGAATTGAAGGCGGGTAATATAGATTTCGAAGGATATTAGCAGTGTACTAGATCTGAATAGCTTCATATTTCCCTGTTTGATTGATTTTTCTAACGCGAAAACAGGCCTTGAAGGTTCGAAGATATCAAGAATGTCTGAATTCAATAGTAAATTTGGGGGGGGGGCGCGACAATTGCGATGCCAAGGAATCCATAGCTTTCTGCATACGCTAATACTAGGCGACCTGGTAGTTGACTCTCGCTCACCCTCAACGAACTAGGCAACTGAGGTGGCTTAATGATGTCTTCGAGGTCTTGTGCCGCAGAAGAATCAGATTAGTTTGAGCTTGTAGTTCCGAAA
>JAABUS010001346.1_pt1 | contig 54251 bp, 56 predicted proteins | sample 5560161 | NCBI WGS metagenome assembly JAABUS01 (sample SAMN10711885, study PRJNA513376) | rock metagenome | isolation source: Antarctica rocks | place: Antarctica: Victoria Land, Trio Nunatak nord | collected 2016-01-04 | reverse complement strand
CCCGGCCAGCTTCGAGCCGACCCTCGACTACGTCGTGGTCAAGGTGCCGCGGTTCGCCTTCGAGAAGTTCCCCGCTGCCGACCCGACCCTCACCACGACGATGAAGAGCGTCGGCGAGGCCATGGCGATCGGCCGCAACTTCACCGAGGCGCTGCAGAAGGCGCTCCGGTCCCTGGAGCGCAACGGATCCAGTTTCGCCTGGCGCGGCGAGCGACCGGACACGGAAGCGGCCGAGGCTTTGCTGGCTCAGTCGGCCACGCCGACCGACGGCCGGATCGTGCTGGTGCAGCAGGCGATGTGGGGCCGGGTCAGCGTCGAACGGGTCCACGAGGCGACCGGAATCGACCCGTGGTTCCTCGACCAGATCGCCTTGCTGAACGAGCTGGCCGACGCCGTCGCGGGAGCGCCGCAGCTGACCCGTGAGCTGCTGCTGCTGGCCAAGCGGCACGGTTTCTCGGACGCACAGATCTGCGGGCTGCGGGGAATGCCCGAGGCGGTGGTCCGCGGCGTCCGCCACGCCCTCGGGGTGCGGCCGGTCTACAAGACCGTCGACACCTGCGCGGCCGAGTTCGCCGCGCTCACGCCGTACCACTACTCGACGTACGAGCAGGAGAACGAGGTCGCACCGCGCGGGCGGCCGGCGGTGATCATCCTCGGGTCGGGGCCCAACCGGATCGGCCAGGGGGTCGAGTTCGACTACTCCTGCGTGCATGCGAGCTTCGCCCTGCGGGACGCCGGCTACGACACGGTGATGGTCAACTGCAACCCCGAGACCGTCTCGACCGATTACGACACCTCCAGCCGCCTGTACTTCGAGCCGTTGACCCTCGAGGACGTACTCGAGGTGGTGCACGCCGAGCGCCAGGCCGGCCCGCTCGCCGGGGTGATCGTGCAGCTGGGGGGGCAGACGCCGTTGGGACTGGCGCAGGCGCTCCAGGACGAGGGAGTGCCGATCGTCGGTACCTCGCCGGCGGCGATCCACCTCGCGGAGGACCGCGGCGCTTTCGGGCGGGTTCTGAACGAGGCCAAGTTGCCCGCGCCGCGCCACGGCACGGCGTACAACGCGCAGGACGCCATCGAGGTGGCCACGGAGATCGGCTACCCGGTGCTGGTGCGCCCGTCGTACGTGCTCGGGGGCCGCGGCATGCAGATCGTGTACGACGACGACACGCTCGCCGGGTACGTCACCCGCGCGACCGAGGCGTCGGCCGTCCATCCGGTGCTGGTCGACCGGTTCCTCGACGAGGCGATCGAGATCGACGTGGACGCCCTCTACGACGGGACGGACATGTACCTCGGCGGGATCATGGAGCACATCGAGGAGGCGGGCATCCACTCCGGCGACTCCGCGTGCACGCTGCCTCCGGTGACCCTCGGGCCGCAGGAGCTGACGCGGGTGCGCGAGTCCACGCTCAAGCTGGCGCAGGGGATCGGTGTCCGGGGCCTGATGAACGTCCAGTTCGCGCTCGCCCAGGACGTGCTCTATGTGCTGGAGGCCAATCCGCGCGCCAGTCGCACGGTGCCGTTCGTCGCCAAGGCCACTGGCGTCCCGCTGGCCAAGGCGGCGGCCCGGGTGATGCTCGGGGCCAGCATCCGGGAGCTGCGGGACGAGGGAATGCTCCCACCCGTAGGCGACGGCGGGGCGCTGCCGCTGCACGCGGCGATGTCTGTCAAGGAGGCCGTGCTGCCGTTCAAGCGGTTCCTGACCCGCGACGGCCAGGTGGTCGACAGCCTGCTAGGCCCGGAGATGCGCTCGACCGGCGAGGTGATGGGCATCGACGCCGACTTCGGCGCCGCGTTCGCCAAGAGCCAGCTCGGCTCGTCCGGCGGCCTGCCCACCCGGGGGACGGTGTTCGTCTCGGTGGCCAACCGCGACAAGCGGGGCATGATCTTCCCGGTCAAACGGCTTGCTGACCTGGGATTCACGCTGATGGCCACCGCGGGCACCGCAGATGTATTGCGCCGCAACGGAATCCGGTCCACCGTCGTACGCAAGCACAGCGAAGGACCGGGCGCAGCCGCCGAGCCGACCATCGTCGACCGGATCCTCGCGGGCGAGATCGACATGGTCGTCAACACGCCGACCGGTCGCGATGCCCGGGCCGACGGTTACGCGATCCGGGCGGCGACGACAAGCATGGACAAGCCGATCATCACCACCGTCCAGCAATTGGGCGCAGCGGTCCAGGGCATCGAGTCCCAGCAGTCAGGTTCGCTCCGGGTCAAGTCGTTGCAGGCGCACGCCGCGGACCTCGACCTGTACCAGCGCAGGGGCCAGCCGGCGGAGGGCGGGATGCCGACGTGAGCGGCGCACCGCCCCCTGCACGAGTGCCGCTGCTGAACGCGCCGCTGGTGGCCAACGACCGCTCCGGCGCCTACCACCGGCTCGCCTTCGCCGCGGCCGCGGTCGCCGAGCAGGCGCGGCCGGGGCAGTTCGTCGCACTCGCCGTCGGTGGCCCGGACTCGGCGACCCTGCTGCGACGGTGCTTCTCGATCCACCGGGTCGAGCTGGACGCCGGCACCGTTGCGATCGTCGTGGCCGCACATGGCCCCGGCACCCGATGGCTCACCGCACTGGTGCCGGGCGCCGAGGTCGGGCTGGCCGGTCCGCTCGGGCGCCCGTTCCCGCTGCCCGATGCGCCCACGGCCTGCGTGCTCGTGGGCGGCGGCTACGGCAGTGCCCCGCTGTTCTGGCTGGGGGAGCAACTGCTGCGCGCTGGGTCTCGGGTCGAGCTGGTCCTCGGTGCGGCGAGCGCCGACCGGCTCTACGGCGCCGACCAGGCACGGCAGATCGGGGCCGGGGTCAGCATCAGCACCGACGACGGCTCGGCCGGCACCCGGGGGTGGGTCTCCGACGTGCTGCCCGAGGTGATCCGGCGCAGCGGGGCCGACGTGGTCTACGGCTGCGGGCCGATGGCCATGCTGGGTGCGGTCAGCGCGATCGCTGCTGCGGAGGGTGCCGTGGCGCACGTGGCCGTCGAGGAGTCGATGGCCTGCGGGGTGGGTGTCTGCATGACCTGTGTCCTGGCCGTCGTCGGAGACGACGGCCGGACCCGCATGGTCCGCTCCTGCCTGGAAGGGCCGGTATTCCGCGGCGACCGGGTGCGCTGGGACGCCCTGCACGGCGGATGGGGGACGGTGCCGCGGGACACGATGGGGGCGCCCGCTCCGCCGGAGGGCAGGGTCGCCCGATGACCGCCACCCACCTCACGGACGTCACGCCGACCGTACGGACGACTCCGGTGCGGGGGGGGCGTGACGCCTCCGGCACGGGAGCCGTCCGGCGCGTCGACATGAGCGTCGACCTGGCCGGGATGCGGCTGCCCAGCCCGATGATGACTGCCTCCGGGTGCGCCGCCAACGGCGAGGAACTGCACCGCTTCTTCGACATCGGCGAGCTGGGCGCCTTCGTCACCAAGTCGGTGATGGCGGCGCCACGGTCCGGTCGTGGCACCCCGCGGATGGCGGAGACTCCGAGCGGCATGCTGAACTCGATCGGCTTGCAGGGACCGGGGATCCGCGCCTTCGTCGAGCACGACCTGCCCTGGCTGCGCGCCGCCGGAGCCCGCGCACTGGTCTCCATCGCCGGTGAGGACGCCGCCGAGTTCGCTGAGGTGGCCCGGGTGCTCCGCGACTGCGACGCCTTCGATGCGGTGGTCGGCGTCGAGGTCAACATCTCCTGCCCCAATGTCGCCGACCGGGGTTTGGTCTTCGCCTGCGACCCCGCGGCGTCGGCCACGGTGCTGAACCTGGTACGCGCGGAACTGCCCGGCACGCCGCTGTTCGCCAAGCTCACCCCGGACGTGACCGACATCGTCGCCGTCGCCGCGGCCTGCCTGGGCTCCGGCGCGGATGGCCTGACCCTGATCAACACCGTCCTCGGCATGGTGATCGACACCGACCGGCTGCGCCCGCAGGTCGCCGGCCTCACCGGCGGTCTGTCCGGGCCGGCGATCCGGCCGGTGGCGGTCCGGGCGATCTGGCAGGTGCGCTCGGCGATGCTGCGCGGGGACCTGCCGCTCGCGCCGATCATCGGCGTCGGCGGCCTCCGCACCGGTGACGACGCATTGCAGTTGGTCGCGGCGGGCGCGGGGGCCGTACAGGTGGGCACCGCCACCTTCAACGACCCGACGGCACCGGTGCGCGTAGGTCACGAGCTCGAAACCGCCTTGGCAGCAAGGGGATTCGCCACCTTCGACGAGGCCGTCGGTATCGCCCACACCCGACTGGAAGGACGCCCATGACCCCTGCCACGCCGCTCACCGGATCGTCGGCAACCGGGGCGTCGCACGCCAGCTTCGGTGCCCGGCTGCGCGATGCCATGGACCAGTACGGTCCGCTGTGCGTCGGGATCGATCCCCACCCGAGCCTGCTTGCCGCCTGGGACCTGCCCGACTCGGTGGCAGGGCTCGGGCGCTTCGCTGCCACCTGCGTCGAGGCGCTTCAGGGGACCGTCGCCGTCGTCAAGCCGCAGGCGGCGTTCTTCGAGCGGTTCGGATCGGCCGGCATCGCCGTGCTGGAGCGGACCCTGGCCGATCTGCGCGACAGCGGCACCCTGTCCATCCTGGATGCCAAGCGCGGAGACATCGGCTCGACCATGGCTGCCTACGCCGGGGCCTACCTGTCGAACCATAGCTCCGTCCGCGCCGACGCGGTCACCCTCAGCCCCTACCTCGGGTATGCCTCCCTCCGCCCCGCGCTCGACCTCGCCTTGAGCACCGGCCGAGGCGCCTTCGTCCTCGCGCTCACATCCAACCCGGAGGGCCCAGCCGTCCAGCATGCGTCCTGGCAGGGCCGTAGCGTCGCCGCTCGCGTTGTCGACGGCGTCACCGGCGACAACCGCGGGGCCTCCCCGCTCGGGAGCATCGGGATGGTGGTGGGGGCGACGGTGGGCGACGCCGTGTCCCGGCTGGGGCTCGATCTCGCCGCGGCGAACGCCCCGCTGCTCGCGCCCGGAGTGGGCGCGCAGGGCGGCACCGTCCAGGATCTGCGCCGCGTCTTCGGGTCGGCGCTGCCCAACGTGCTCGCGAGCAGCAGCCGGGAGGTGCTCGGCGCCGGGCCTGGCGTGGCGGCGCTTCGGGCGGCTGCGCGCAGTACGGCGTCCGCCTTGGGCGCGCTGACCGGTCGGCCGATCTGAGCGCCTGCTGCTTCGCGCCTGTGGCGGGCCGTCCCTCGTTGCGTCCGTGCCGCAGAACTCGCTAGGTTCGGGACTCGAACCTGTGCCGGATTCGCCCTTCAAGGAGTTCTTTGTGCCTCTGCCCCCGCTCACTCCCGAGCAGCGATCCGACGCCCTCGCCAAGGCTGCGATCGCCCGTCGGGAGCGCGCGGCGGTCAAGAACCGGCTGAAGTACTCCCAGGGCTCGCTCGCCGAGGTGATCGGCGACGGCAAGACCAACGACGTGGTGGGCAAGATGAAGGTCTCGGCACTGCTGGAGTCGCTGCCCGGCGTCGGCCGGGTCCGGGCGCGGCAGATCATGGCGGACGTCGGCATCTCCGAGAGCCGTCGCGTCAGAGGCCTCGGGCCCAACCAGATCGCCTCGCTGCTGTCCCGGTTCGACGCCAACTGACCCGCCGCCAGGCCCGGCAGGTGAACCATCGGGTCAGCGTGCCCGCTGACCCGCCGCCGGGCCCGGCGCACGGGCCCAGCCGGCTGGTCGTCCTGGCCGGCCCGACCGCCGTCGGTAAGGGGACCGTGGCGGCATACGTGCGCGAGCACTTCCCGCAGGTCTGGCTCTCGGTTTCGGTGACGACCCGGCCGCCGCGGGCGGGAGAGGTCGACGGGGTCCACTACCTGTTCGTCGACGAGGCCGAGTTCGAGCGCCTGCGCACCACCGGGCAGCTGCTGGAGTGGGCGGTGGTGCACGGGCGGGCGAGGTACGGCACTCCGCGGGAGCCGGTGGTCCGGGCGCTCGCCGAGGGCCGCCCGGCGCTGCTGGAGATCGACCTGCAAGGTGCCCGCCAGGTCCGCGCCCAGATGCCGGATGCGCTGTTCGTCTTCCTGGCACCGCCCAGCTGGGAGGAGCTGGTGCGCCGGCAGGTCGGCCGGGGGACCGAGGACGCGGGCGAGCGGGAGGTCCGGCTGGCGACTGCCCGTGCGGAGCTAGCGGCCGCGCAGGAGTTCGACGTGACTGTGGTCAACGACGATGTCCCGCGCGCCGCCACAGAACTCGTATCATTGATGAGCACCACCTTCCCGGCGCGCTAGCCGCGCCGCGCGGAGCCGCAGCCCCGCTGCTGTCAACCCTGAGAGATGAGATCCCCCGTGTCCGGTACCCAGGCCGCCCCCGAAGGCATCACCAACCCTCCGATCGACGACCTGCTCAAGGCCGCCGACTCCAAGTACGCGCTGGTGATCTACTCCGCCAAGCGCGCCCGCCAGATCAACGCCTACTACTCCCAGCTCTCGGAGGGCCTGCTGGAGTACGTCGGTCCGCTCGTCGAGACCCAGGTGCACGAGAAGCCCATGTCGATCGCCCTGCGCGAAATTGATGAGGGTCTGCTCACCTCCAAGCCGATCGAGGTCTGACCCCGGCTCTGCGGCACCCGGCTGACCATGCGAGTCGTCCTGGGCGTCAGCGGAGGTATCGCCGCGTACAAGGCGTGTTCGCTGTTGCGCTTGTTCACCGAGGGGGGCGACGACGTCACTGTCGTCCCCACCGCCGCCGCCCTTGAGTTCGTGGGGGCCGCGACTTGGGCCGCGCTGTCCGGCAAGCCGGTGTCCGCCTCGCCGTGGCAGGACGCCCACGAGGTGCGCCACGTGCGGCTCGGCCGCGCAGCCGACCTGGTCGTGGTCGCCCCCGCTACGGCCGACCTGCTCGCCAAGGCCGCGCATGGGCTGGCCGACGACCTGCTCACCAACGTCCTGCTCACCGCCCGGTGCCCTGTCGTGCTGGCGCCGGCGATGCACACCGAGATGTGGCAGCACCCCGCCACGGTCGCCAACGTGGCTGCGCTCCGCTCGCGCGGGATACACGTCCTGGACCCGGCGAGCGGCCGGCTGACCGGCGCCGACACGGGTCCGGGCCGGCTCCCCGAGCCGGCCGAAATCTACGCGGTATGCCGTGACCTCCTCGCGGCAGGCGGGTTCCCGCCCGCGTCCGAAGGGATGCCCGGGCCGCTGGCCGGACGCAGGGTCGTCGTCAGCGCCGGCGGCACCCGTGAGCCGCTGGACCCCGTGCGCTACCTGGGCAACCGATCCTCCGGCAGGCAGGGCTACGCGCTGGCCCGTGTCGCCGCCGCTCGCGGCGCCGAGGTGACGCTGGTGTCCGCCAACGCCGAGCTGGCCGACCCTGCCGGCATCGAGGTGGTCCGGGTCGGCACCGCCCGGGAAATGCAGGATGCCGTGACGGCACGGGCCGGCGGGGCCGATGTCCTGGTCATGGCCGCGGCCGTCGCCGACTTCCGGCCGAAGCACTACGCCGCCACGAAGATCAAGAAGTCCCACGTCACCGATGTCGACGGCTCACCGGACACCAGCGTCCCGACGATCGAGCTGGTGCGCACCCCGGACGTGCTGGCGGGGCTGGTGTCCGATCGCGGGGCTTCGCGGACCCCGGTCATCGTCGGGTTCGCCGCCGAGACCGGGGACGGCGAGCACGACGTACTCGAGCTGGCCCTGGACAAGCTCGCGCGCAAGGGGTGCGACCTGCTGGTGGCCAACGACGTCGGCTCCGGCCGCGGGTTCGGCGCCGAGACCAACACGGTGCACATCCTGCGGCGTCCCGCCGAGCCCTCGGCGCCGGTCGAGGTCACCCAGACCGGTCCGCTTCCCAAGGACGGCATCGCAGCGGCGGTGTGGGACGCCGTACAAGCTCTGCTGATCCAGGGCTAGCCGCGCCGCTCTGCGCCGAAGGGGCAGGGGCGGTCGGCGGATAGACTTTCCCGGCCGTCCGGCTGGGCCGCCGCGTCCCTGGGCGCCCGACGCAGCACGACTGACCGACCGACCCGAACTACTTGACTGATCGAACTAACCCGACTGACCGCGGATCAACCCGTACCGAGGAGCACTCCTGTGACAGCCCGCCTGTTCACCTCAGAGTCGGTGACCGAGGGTCACCCGGACAAGATCTGCGACCAGATCAGCGATTCGATCCTGGATGCCATGCTGGCGCAGGACGTCCACAGCCGCGTCGCGGTCGAGACGATGGTCACCACGGGGCTGGTCCACGTGGCCGGTGAGGTCACCACCGAGGGCTATGTCGACATCCCGAGCATCGTCCGTGACCGGATCCTCAAGATCGGGTACGACTCCTCCACCAAGGGCTTCGATGGTCTCTCCTGCGGTGTGTCGGTCTCGATCGGCGCGCAGAGCAGGGATATCGCCCAGGGCGTCGACACGGCATACGAGTCGCGCACCGGTGGCGTGGACCCGCTCGACAAGCAGGGCGCCGGCGACCAGGGGCTGATGTTCGGCTACGCCTGCGACGACACGCCCGAGCTGATGCCGCTGCCGATCCACCTCGCCCACCGGCTGGCGGAGCGGCTCAGCGCGGTCCGCAAGTCCGGTCAGGTGGCTTACCTGCGCCCGGACGGCAAGACCCAGGTGACCATCGCCTACGCCGGGGTCCGGGCGGTCCGGCTCGACACGGTGGTGCTGTCCACCCAGCACGCGGCGGACGTGTCCCTGTCCGGCCTGCTGGAGCCCGACATCGCCGAGCACGTGGTCGGCCCGGTCGTCGCGGAGGCGGCGGACGAGATCGGCCTGGACGTCTCCGACTACCGGATGCTGGTCAACCCGACGGGCCGGTTCGAGATCGGCGGTCCGATGGGGGACGCGGGACTGACCGGGCGCAAGATCATCGTCGACACCTACGGGGGGATGGCCCGGCATGGCGGCGGCGCGTTCTCGGGCAAGGACCCCTCCAAGGTCGACCGGTCCGGGGCCTACGCCATGCGGTGGGTTGCCAAGAACGTCGTCGCCGCGCGCCTGGCCCGGCGCTGCGAGGTCCAGGTCGCCTACGCGATCGGCAAGGCACAGCCGGTCGGGCTGTACGTCGAGACCTTCGGGACCGAGACCGCGCCGCTTGACTCCATCCAGTCGGCGATCACCAAGGTGTTCGACCTGCGCCCGGCCGCGATCATCGAGGACCTCGACCTGCTCCGCCCGATCTACGCCCCCACGGCCGCCTACGGCCACTTCGGCCGCACGACGGCGCCGGGGCTGGTCGACGGTTTCACCTGGGAGCGCACCGACCGGATCGAGGCGCTGCGCTCGGTCCTTGGCGGCTGAACCCGTCGGTCACAGCCGCGCGACGGCACCGACGTGTTGTCCGACCGCTGCGGTAGACACCGCGGTATGACCGACCAGGTGGGTGAGCCGGTGGCGCTGGCGCGTGCCGCCGCCCGACGTCGGCGCGCCGCCGACCTCCCCCAGCCGCAGGATGCGGCCGGCAACCCCGTCGCCATGGTGGTCGTGGACGTGGGCCTAGCCCACCTGGACCGCCCGTTCGAGTACTCCGTGCCCCGCGCCCTGGCCGACCTCGCGGTGCCCGGGGCGCGGGTCCGGGTGCGCTTCGCCGGTCAGGACGTCGACGGCTTCGTCACCGAGCGTGCGGCGGTGGCGCAGCACCAGGGCCCCTTGTCGGCGATCCGCAAGGTGGTCAGCCCGGAGCCGGTGCTCACCCCGGCTCTGCTCGCGCTGTGCACGGCCGTCGCCGACCGGTATGCCGGGTCGCTGGGCGACGTGCTGCGCCTGGCCATACCCCCGAGGCACGCCCGCGCCGAGCGGGCCCTGACGGAGGCAGGCACCGCGGCTACGGCGGACCCTGAGCCGGTCAGCGCGCCGGGACCGGGGCCGTGGGACAGCTACCCGGCCGGGCCGTCGTTCCTGCGCCGGTTAGCCGACGGCGAGGCCCCGGCCGCCTCCTGGCTGGCCATGCCGTCGGTGGACCCCGATCAGGACTGGCCGGCGGCACTGGCGGTCGCGGCGGCGACGGCGCTCGCGGCGGGGCGCGGCGCCGTTCTCGTCTGCCCGGACCACCGGGACGTCGACCGGGTAGATGCCGCCCTCACCGCCCTGCTCGGCCGCGGACACCACGTCCGGCTAGGCGCCGACCAGGGCCCGCAAGCGAGGTACACCGCGTGGCTCAAGGTCTTGCGGGGGCACGTCCACTGCGTCGTCGGCACCCGGGCCGCGGCATTCGCGCCGGTCCGGGACCTCGGGCTCGTGGCCTGGTGGGACGACGGCGACGACCTGCTGAGCGAGCCGCGGGCGCCGTACCCGCAGGTCCGCGAGGTGCTCGGGATCCGGGCCGGTTTGGAGTCGGCGGCCCTGCTCGCCGGCGGGTACTCCCGGACCACGGCCACCGCTCTCGCCATCGAGCAGGGGCGGCTCCGGCCGATGGCCGCGCGCCCCGCGGACGTCCGGCAGCGCGCACCACGGGTGCTGGTGGCCGGCGAGGGCAGCGAACTGGAGCGAGACCCGGCCGCCGTCAGCGCGCACCTGCCGTCCCTGGCCTGGCGCACGGCCGGGGATGCGCTGCGCACCGGGCCGGTGCTCGTGCAGGTGCCGCGGCGGGGATACCTGCCGTCACTGTCCTGCCAGAGCTGTCGCGCACCCGCTCGGTGCGCCGTCTGCCACGGCCCGCTCACGCTGACCGCCCGTGAGGCCCCCGCCGTCTGTGGCTGGTGCGGCACCGTCTGTCGGGACTTCGCGTGTCCACACTGCGAGGGGCGCACGCTGCGCTCGGCGGTGGTCGGCGTACGGCGCACCGCGGAGGACATCGGGCGAGCCTTCCCGGGCGTCCCGGTGCACACGTCCGGTGCGGGCGCGGTGCGGCCCTTCGTCGCGGCAGCGCCGAGCCTGGTGATCGCCACCCCGGGAGCCGAGCCGGTCGCGGAGTCAGGCTATGCCGCGACCCTGCTGCTCGACGCGTGGGCGCTGCTCGAACGGCCCGCCCTGGACGCCGGCGAGGAGGCCCTCCGGCGCTGGCTGGCGGCCGCCGCACTCACTCGCGGAGCAGCGTCCGGGGGGGTGGTCGTGCTGTGCGGCGGGCCGACTCATGTCAGCGTCCCGGCGGTAGAGGCCTTGGTGCGCTGGGATCCCGCCTGGTTCGCCGAGCGCGAGCTGGGGGAGCGCCGTGAGCTGGCCCTGCCACCGGCGGTCCGGATGGTCCGACTGATCAGCTCGCGCCGTGGCCTGCGACAGGCCAGGGAACTGCTGAACCTCCCGGGTGGGGTCACCGAGCTGGGTCCGTTGCCGCTGTCGGACACCGGGACCCGGCCGGGCGCTGCGGGGATTGCGGCCGGCTCCGCGGGGAGTACGCCCGGCTCCGACATTCCGCCCCGTTCCGCCCCGGCGCGGGTGGCCGGCCCCGCGGACGGCGAGCGCATGCAGCTGCTGTTGCAGGCCGCTCTCGCGGACGGGCCCGCACTGGTCACGGCAGCAGGCGCCCTCCGCGCCGTCTGGAGTGCCCGCAAGGAGGCCGAGTCCCTGCTGGTGAGCGTCGACCCGGCCGACGGCATCGGCTGACCGGTGGAGCCCGCCGATGCCGCCGGCCCCGGGCGCGCCTTCTAGACTGACCGTCCCGCTTCCCGCACCAGCAACTTCGAGGACCAGGCCCCGTGGCGATCCATGACATCCGTTATCTCGGCGACCCCGTGCTGCGCACACCGACGCTGGACGTCACCCGGTTCGGCACGCCGGAATTGCACCAGCTGATCGAGGACATGCTGGAGACGATGTTCGACGCGCCGGGCGTGGGCCTGGCCGCCAACCAGATCGGCGTCGGGCTACGCATCTTCACCTACGGCATCGAGGACCGCGTCGGGCACCTGATCAACCCGACCGTGGAGGTGTCGCAGGAGCTCCCGGAGGACGGTGACGAGGGCTGCCTCTCCCTGCCGGGCCTGTACTACCCGACTCCTCGGGCGACGGGGGCCGTCGCGCGCGGGTACGACGAGCACGGCGCTCCGGTGACGCTCGAGGGCAGCGGGCTGATGGCCAGGTGCATTCAGCACGAGATCGACCACCTCGACGGGAGCCTGTATATCGACCGCCTCGACCGGGCGCACCGCAAGGTGGCCATGAGGGACATCCGGGAGGCGCAGTGGGCCGGGCAGACGCAGTCGCACCGCTCGAGCGGGGTCCTGGCGAGCTTCGCCAAGGGCAGCTGAGCTGGTGCGGCTGGTCTTCGCCGGCACGCCGGAAGCCGCTCTCCCCAGTCTGGATGTGCTGTCGGCCTCCAGGCACGAGGTGGTCGCCGTCGTCACCCGGCCCGACGCCCCGTCCGGCCGCGGCCGGACGCTACTCGCCTCACCGGTCAGCCGCAGGGCCCGCGAGCTCGGGGTGCAGGTGCTCACCCCGCGTCGCCCGAGCGAGCCGGAGTTCGTGGAACGGCTGCGGGCCCTCGCCCCGGACGCGTGCCCGGTGGTCGCCTACGGTGCGCTGATCCCACCTGTGGTGCTGGCCGTCCCGCCGAAAGGATGGGTCAACCTGCACTTCTCGCTGCTTCCCGCCTGGCGTGGTGCGGCGCCGGTCCAGCACGCCATCCTCGCCGGGGACCAGGTCACCGGCGCCGCGACATTCCTGCTGGAGCAAGGACTGGACACCGGGCCGATCCTCGGAGTGCTCACCGAGGCAATCCGGCCGTCGGACACCTCGGGTGAGCTCCTGGCGCGACTCGCCGAGGCCGGGGCCAAGCTCCTGCTCGCCACCCTCGACGCCCTGGAGAGCGGGGACGGCGAGCCTCGGCCGCAATCGGCGCAGGGCGTCTCCCTCGCCCCGAAGCTCACCGCCGAGGACGCCCGCATCCGCTGGATCGAGCCCGCCCTGGCGGTCGAGCGTCGGGTTCGGGCGTGCACCCCTGCTCCGGGACCGTGGACTGAGTTCCGCGGTGAGCGGATCAAGCTGGCCCCGGTCACCCTGGCCGAACCCGACGTGGAGGTGGTCCCGGGGGAGCTCCAGGCGACCAGGCGGCAGGTCCTCGTCGGCACCGGAAGCCAGCCGGTGGCGCTGGGCGAGGTGCAGCCGCACGGCAAGCGGCCGATGGCAGCTGCGGACTGGGCTCGAGGTGTCCGGATCCAGGCCGGGGAGCGTTTTGGCGGACACCTCGGTGATGGCTGAGGCGCGGCCACCCCGGCGTCCCGCCCACCGGTCCGTCCAGCGGCCGGCTGAGCGGGGGCGGACGTCGGACGCCGCCCGGCTCGCGGCATATTCAGTCATGCGGGCGGTCGACCAGGACGGCGCCTACGCCAATCTCGAGCTGCCGCGGGAGCTGCGGGCGAAGGGAGTACGCGGTCGCGACGCCGCCTTCGCCACGGAGCTGACCTACGGCGCGACCCGGATGCGCGGCCTCTACGACCCGGTGATCGCCGTCGCGGCGGGCCGTGCGCCGGCGCAGATCGACGCGAACGTCCTGGACACGCTGCGCCTGGGCGTCCACCAGATCCTCGGTATGCGGGTTCCCGCCCATGCGGCGGTGGGCGAGACGGTTGCCCTGGCCCGGATGGTCAACGGCGCCGGCGCGAGTGGGTTCGTCAACGCTGTGCTGCGCAGGGTGGGGGAGCGAAGCCGGGGCGAATGGATCGAGGAGGTGGCCGGCGCCGGCGAGCCGCTGGCCCGGCTGGCCGTCGAATACAGCCATCCCGAATGGGTCGTCCGTGCTTTCCGCGCGGCCTTGCTCGGGTCGTCGGCCTCGTCGCCGGGGACTTTGGACGCCGACCTGATCGCTCTGCTGGCGAGCGACAACGCTGCCGCGAAGGTGTCCCTGGTCGCCCGGCCCGGTCTGGCCGACGTCGAGGAACTGATCGCCGCCGGCGCCCGGCGCTCCCTGCTGTCGCCGGTCGGGGCCGTCCTGCCTTCAGGCGACCCGGGAGCGATACCGGCCGTACGTGAAGGGCGGGCCGGCGTGCAGGACGAGGCCTCACAGCTGCTGGCGTTGGCCCTGGCGGCTGCCGAGACGGTGCGCGATCCCGCGGAGGCCACGCTGGCGGTGGCCCGGCCGGGTGTGGCTGTGCCGGGGACGGTTGTGCCGGGGGAGAGGTGGCTCGACCTGTGTGCCGGCCCGGGCGGCAAGGCGGCCCTGCTCGCCACCCTGGGCAGCGCCCGTGGTGCCTCGCTGGTGGCCGGCGAGATAAGCCCGCACCGCGCGGAGTTGGTGCGCCAGACGCTGGGTGCAGCCCGAGCTGCGGGCGCTCGGGTCGAGGTCCGCGTCGGCGACGGACGCGAGGCCGGGAGGGACGAGCCCTCGGCGTACGACCGGGTCTTGGTGGACGCGCCGTGTACGGGCCTCGGCGCGCTGCGTCGCCGGCCCGAGGCCCGCTGGCGGCGGGGCCTGGACGACCTGCCCGGGCTCGGTGCGCTGCAACGGGCGCTGCTGGGCTCGGCGCTTGATGCGGTTCGGCCGGGCGGGGTGGTGGGTTACGCGACGTGCAGCCCGCATCTGGCGGAGACGCGGTTCGTCGTCGGCGACGTGACCAAACGCCGCTCGGACGTGGAGATCGTCGACGCCCGGCCACTGTTCGTCGACCCGGGCGGGCAGCGGCTGCCGGACACCGGTGCGGGACCGTACGTGCAACTGTGGCCGCACGTGCACGGCACCGACGCGATGTTCTTCGCACTGCTGCGTAAGCGGCCGGTGTGACTGCTGCGTAAGCGGCCGGTGTGACTGCTGCGTAAGAAGGAGGGCGGGAGCGCAAGCGTCCTACGCTGGCGCGGTGCAGATCTCACCGAGCATCCTGTCGGCCGACTTCGCCAACCTGCAGGCCGAACTGGAGCGGATCTCCAGCGCGGACTGGGCGCACGTCGACGTCATGGACGGGCACTTCGTCCCGAACCTCACGCTGGGGCTCCCGGTCGTCGAGGCGCTCGTGCGGGTGAGCCCGCTGCCGGTGGACTGTCACCTGATGATCGACGACCCGGACCGGTGGGCTCCCGGCTATGCAGAAGCCGGGGCACAGAGCGTGACCTTCCACGTGGAGGCCGCACGGGACCCGAGGGCACTGGCCCGCACCGTGCGGACGGCCGGGGCGCGAGCCGGTATGGCGCTCAAGCCCGCGACCGCTTGGGCCCCCTACGAGGAACTGCTCCCCGACCTGGACATGGTGCTCGTGATGACCGTCGAGCCCGGGTTCGGAGGTCAGTCGTTCATGGCCGGCCAGCTGCCCAAGGTCGCCCAGGTGCGGGAGTCGGTACGGCGATTCGGCGGCCAGGTGTGGGTGCAGGTTGACGGCGGGGTCTCCGCCCGGACCATCGAGCAGTGTGCGGACGCCGGCGCCGACGTATTCGTGGCGGGTTCGGCGGTCTTCGGCCGCGACGACGCCGCGGCCGCCGTACAGGAGCTGCGCGAGCTGGCGAGACGGCATACGCATCCGCGGTGACATACTCGGGGGCAACGTGCTCCGGGGTCGGTGCAACTCCGAACCGGCGGTGACAGTCCGCGACCCGGCCGCAGCCAGCGGCCGGTTGACCTGGTGGAACTCCGGGACCGACGGTGAAAGTCCGGATGGGAGGCAGCGCGTGTGACGGTCGTATGCGGGGACGAAGGCGTCCCCGGCAGGCGACCGGGCCGGCCTTGTGCCCTAGCGCCCCGGAGTTCGCTTGAACTGTCGCGCCCCCGGAAGGCCACCCGTCATGAGCAGCCGTAGCACCCGCAGTACCGACACCCGACCTGCGAGCCGCAGATGAGCGTCCTCGAGCGGGTCTTCGACGCGCAGCTGAGCATCTTTGGCCAGCCGATCCTCTACCGCGACCTGCTGGGCAATGCGTTCGGCTTCGCCTCCGCCATCGGTGGCCTCCGGCGCCGGATCTGGGCCTGGCCCATCGGCATCATCGGCAACCTGCTGCTGTTCACGGTCTTCTTCGGGGTGGCCTTCAACACCCCGCAGCACGTCACGCTGTACGGGCAGGCGGGGCGGCAGGTCTTCTTCATCCTCACCAGCGTCTACGGCTGGTGGCGCTGGAACGCCGTGCGTCGGGGCCGCGCGGAGAACGCACCGGCGATCACGCCGCGCTGGGCCACGCGGACCGAGCGGCTGCGATATCTGCTGGCGTGGGTGCTGGGTGTCCTGATCGTCCAGCAGGCGTTCGCCTCCATCGGGGCGGGCTTCCCGGCGCCGCGCTGGTATTTCTGGTGCGACGCGTGGATCTTCGTGGGCTCCATCGTGGCGACCTTTTCGATGGCCCGCGGGTGGACCGACTTCTGGCTGGCCTGGATCGCGGTGGACGTCGTCGGGGTGCCGCTGCTGTTGCACTCGCACTTCTACGCCTCCGGCGTCTTGTACCTGGTGTACGGCGCCCTGGTGGCGTACGGCTTCACCGTCTGGCGTCGGGCCAGCCGGGTCGAGCCGCCGACCGGCCGCACGGCGAGCACCGTCGACGCGTGAGGGCCTCCCGGGCGGTCCGCCCGTAGCGCTCACTGCGCCTAGCGCTCACTACCCGTAGCCTTGCTGCCCGTGAAGACCTTCGACGACCTCTTCCTCGAGCTGAGCGACAAGGCCACTGTGCGGCCCAGCGGCTCGGGGACGGTCGCTGCCCTCGACGGTGGTGTCCACGCCATCGGCAAGAAGATCGTCGAGGAGGCCGCCGAGGTGTGGATGGCCGCCGAGCACGAGGGGTCGATGCGCACCGCCGAGGAGATCAGCCAACTGCTCTACCACCTGCAGGTGCTGATGCTCGCTACGGGCTTGACGCTCGACGATGTCTACGCCCACCTCTGATCGCCGCCCGCCCATCCCCTACCTGCGCCGGCACGTGCTACCGCCGCGACGACCAAGGACCACCGCATGCTGCGCATTGCCGTACCGAACAAGGGATCCCTGGCCGAGCCGGCGGCCGAGATGCTGCACGAAGCGGGCTACCTCTCGCGCCGGGACCCCAAGGAACTGGTGCTCCGTGATCCCGACAACGACGTGGAGCTGTTCTTCCTGCGACCGCGTGACATCGCCGTTTACGTCGGCTCGGGCACGCTCGACGTCGGTATCACCGGGCGCGACCTGCTGCTCGACTCCGGCAGTACCGCCCGCGAGACGCTCGCGTTGCACTTCGGCGCCTCCACGTTCCGGTACGCCGCCCGGCCCGGGGTCGCCTCGTCGGTCATGGACCTGGACGGCCGCCGCATCGCCACCAGCTACCCGGGCCTCGTGACGGCGCACCTCGCCGAGCACGGCGTAGCGGCGTCGGTGGTCCGTCTCGACGGTGCCGTGGAGACCGCCATCACGCTGGGGGTGGCCGACGTCATCGCGGACGTCGTGGAGACCGGCACGACGCTGCACCAGCAGGGCCTGACGGTCTTCGGCGAACCGATCCTGCGCAGTGAGGCGGTGCTGATCCGCCGCGACGACGCCGCGTCAGCGGCTGTCGCCGACGTGCTCGGCCGCCGGCTGCAGGGGGTTCTGGTTGCCCGTCGCTACGTGATGATGGACTACGACGTGCCGGTCGACCTGGTCGACCAGGCGTGCGCCCTGACCCCCGGACTGGAGTCGCCTACGGTCTCCCCGCTGCAGAACCGAGAGTGGGTGGCTGTGCGTGCCATGGTGCTGCGAGTCGGCATGAACCGGGTGATGGATGCGCTCTACGACCTGGGCGCCCGGGCGATCCTGGTCACGGACATCGCGGCCTGCCGGCTGTGAGAGGCCCGTATTCCGTGTTCCGCCCGCGCCGCGGGAGGATTGTCGCCACCGCCGTCGCGATCGCCGCCGTCGTCCTCTTCGGCCTCGCCGCCCTGCTCCTGCCGGGCGGGTCACCGTCCACGGGCGGCTGGCAGGTCACCGACCGCCTGTTCCTGTTCGGGGTCGGACTGCTCGTCGCGGGGCTGATGTGGCGCTACGCCACGATCCGGGCGGTCCCGGCTCCGGACGGACTGCTGGTGCGCAACTTGTTCACCACCCGGCGGCTGGAGTGGAGCCAGATCCTGCACGTGCAGTTCGGCGGGGGGGCCCCGTGGGTCAGCCTCGAACTCGACGACACCGACACCCTCGCGGTGATGGCGATTCAGCTCACGGATGGCGACCGCGCCAAGGCGGAGGCTTCGCGGCTGGCTGCCCTGGTCCAGGCGCTCGGTGAGCACCGAGCGGAGTGAGACAAGTGAGGTCGCACGGCTGGGTGGGTTGAGGCTAGTGCAGACGAACTAGTTATGGCCCATGCCGACTATCTTGGCGGGGGTTCATTGCACGCAAACGCTCGCACATGGCAAAATGCCCCGCATGTGGCATCGCCATGCTGCCAAGGACACGACCGCCGCCGCCGCGGTTTCTGCCACGCCAGCGCCGTCGGCCGTCTCCGCCACGGCGGCCATGGCAACGCCGGTCGGAGCTTCGGCTTTGATTTCGCCGATGCCGCCCGACGCTCCGGCGCCGCCGGTGACAGCGGCGAAACCATTGACCCAAGACTCCCCGCTCGAAGTGCTCAGGGCATCGCTACCAGTCGAGTTCGCACCGCCGCCGGCCCCTGTGGCGCCTGTCCTCCCCACCCGAGGCAACTACCGGCGTACACCGACCGGGGGCTCAGCGGACTCCGGCTCGCTTGTCTGGGAACCGGATCCACGGGGGTCGGTGCTGCGCAGCACGCTTCCCGACAGCAGGCACGCGCCCGTCTTCGACTTCGACGCGCCGGCCGACGTGCAGGCTGGCCACGACGGGATGTACGTCTTGATCGTCCCGATGCTGAAGCCGCGCGAGCGGATCCGCATCGCCCGGCGGCTGGCCAAAGGCGGATTCGCGGACCGGAGCTGGGCCGACGCGTTCGTCACCAGCGTGCGGGCCAGACCGTGGAACGACGGCCCGACGCTGCTCCAGCTCACCGTGCCGTTGGTCGCCGAACCAGGCGTCGTATCAGGTCACACCAACGTCTATGTCGGTGACGCAATGTCGTTCGCCCGGTCGCGCCGGTTGGCGCGCGCCCTGGGTTGTCTCGTGGACGCCCAGCAGGTTGCGGCGGCGACGTACCGGCATGAGTGGCGGGTTCGCGCGTCCCACTGACCCTCCGCAGTCAGGCAGCCGGCCGTGAGCGAGCCAGTCAGTCGTCGTCTTCGGATTGGGGCACCTGCGAGCGTGCGGCGTCGTAGGGCAGGCCGGTCAACATGAGCAGGTCGACGACGACGGACCGCACCTGCGCCCGGATGACCTCCGCGGACAGCGACGGGTGCTCCGCCACCTGAGCGCTGTCCCGGGCGACGGCGGCGAGCAGGGCTCGGGAGCCGACGGGCAGCCGGTGCTCGGTCATCTCCCGGGCGATGGTGCTCGTCACCGCCGAAAGCTTCTCCAGCAGGTCCACGTAGCTGGGTGGCACCTCCTCGCCGCCGGACAGGGCGACGCCGGCGCGGCGTACCAGAACTCGGGTATTGCGAATGGCGCGGTCGAGCGGTTCGAGCAGGTCGGCGATGGCTTGCACGCCGGGCAGGTGCCGCCGGCGGAACGGTGACATCCGGATCACCGCGATGCCTTCGGCGGACAGCTCGCGCAGCTCGTCCAGTGCCCCCTCGCTGGCCCGGGCCCGCGCCAACGTGGTCCGGGCCAGCTCGAGGTCGTGCCGGCGCAGTGCCCGGGCGGTGCTGGAGAGCAAGGAGGCGAGCTCGGCGATCACGGCGGCGGCCTCGACCCGCGGCTTGCGCAGCGGTGCCGCCGGCGCGACCGTCGTGGCCACGAGCGCGATGAGACCGCCGGCGGCGGCGTCGAGCCAGCGGTTCAGCGGGCCGCCGGGCAGGGCGGCCACCGTGGCTACCACCACCGACTGCACCCCTGCCTGGATGACGAGCAACAAGCCGGTGTCGAGCAACACGGCGACGGTCATCGAGACCGCGACGATGGCGATGATCTGCCACACGCCGGTGCCCGCGAGATGGACGAAGGCGTCACCGACCCCCACGCCGATGGCGACGCCGATCACCACCTCGGCGACGCGCCGGAGGCGGTGACCGAACGACATACCGAGGCAGACGATGGCCGCGACGGGCGCGAAGAACGGCCGGCTGTGGTGCAGCACGCTGACTGCGAACCACCAGGCGAAGCCGGCGGCGACCGCGCATTGGCCGATGAAGAACAGCCGCTGACGCAGCCGCCGTAGCCGCCCTCGCACCGACGCCCGGGAGCGGCGCGCCGCGCGGGGGCCGAGCTCCGTCACCGGGGTCAGCGAGCGACCCAGTGACGCCATGGCACCAGCCTAGGTCGCGACGATCAGGGCAGCCCGGCTGCGAGTCCGGTCCGCCTCGAACAGTGCCTGCTCTTGGCGCGCCCAACGCTCCCAGTGCGGGCGGTACGCCTCGCCGTCGCGCGCGATAGCCCGCCGGAAGCGCTCGTCCAGCGTCGCTTCCACCCACAGCGCGACCGCGATGTACTGCGTGCACACGCCCACGCTGGACCCGACGCCTTCGACGATGAGCAGCGGGGCGGCCGGTACTTCGTGCTCCTCGGCGTACCGGCCGGCCACCCAGTCGAACCGCCGGTATGCCGCCCGCTCGCCTCTCGCGAGCGGCGCGAGTACCCAGTCGTGCAGGTTCGGGACGGCATCGGCCAGACCGTCCCAGCCCGGATAGATGTCGTCCATGCGCAGGACCTGTGGTTGGCCGGGTTGGCCGGGTTGGCGCGGCCGTGTCGCCAGCGCGGTAGCCAGCGCGGTAGCCAGCGTCGACTTGCCCGAGCCGCTAGGCCCGTCCACAGCGACGACCACGGTGTCGCCACACACCGGCCGCGCGGCGTCGACGAGCGGGACGGCGGCATCGACGGATGCGGCGACGCTGAGCCGGCCCACTCGTCGCCCCCTAGCGCTTCGGAAACGTGGGGTCTGGCTCGCGAGTGCCGTGCCCGGGCAGGTGAGGCACGGTCAGCGGTGCAGGGCGGGGACGACCTCGCGGCCGAAGACCTCGATCCACTCGGCCTGATTTCGCCCCACGTTGTGCAGGTAGACCCGGTCGAAGCCGAGGTCGACGAACTTCTGGATGTACGCGCGGTGGGTGTCGACGTCGCTGGAGATGACCATCCGCCCCTCGAAGTCCTCTGGCCGCACCAGCTTGGCCATCTGCTCGAAGTCGTGCGGCGAGCGGATGTCGGCCTTGGGAAACTTCATCCCGCCGTTGGGCCATTCCCGCACGGCGTTGGCCAGTGCCTCTTCGTCGGTCGGCGCCCAGGACAGGTGCAACTGCAGCACCCGGGGCATGGTGTCGGGGTCCTTGCCCGCTTCCCGCGCACCCTCCTCGAACTTGGCGAAGAGGCCGCCGATCTTCTCCAGCGGTGCCCCGACCGTGATGATGCCGTCGGCGAGCTTGCCCGTGCGCTTGGCGTTGATCGGCCCGGCGGTGGCGACCAGCACGGGTGGCGCCACGTCCGGCATGGTCCACAGCCGCGAGGACTCCATCGTGAAGAACCGGCCCTGGTGTTTCACGTCCTTGCCGGACAGCGAGGCGTCGAACAGCTTCTTGATCAGCTCGATTGCCTCGAACATGCGCAGCGACCGCTCGCCCGCCTCGGGCCAGTAGCCACCGACGACGTGCTCGTTCAGCGCCTCGCCGGAGCCGATCCCCAGCCAGTGTCGGCCGGGGTACATCGCCTCCAGCGTCGCCGACGCCTGCGCCACGATCGCCGGGTGGAACCGGAACGAGGGGCAGGTGACGCCGGGCCCGAGGTCGCCGGTCGTGCGCTCGCCGACGGCGGTCAGCACGTTCCATACGAACGACGCCTGCCCCTGCTGGGGCACCCAGGGCTGGAAGTGGTCGGCCGCCATACAGCCGGAGAAGCCGTGCTGTTCGGCCAGCGCGGTCAGTTCGACGACTTCCCGGGGCGCGAACTGCTCGAGCATGGCGGCGTATCCGACGGTGAGCTCACTCATGGCGATCACGCTATCGTCGCCGCCTGCTCGAGCTGCAGGTGCAGCTCAGCGCGTCATCGAGCTCGGCCGTGAGCGGCGCCGGGACCTGCCCGAGGACGGGTCCGGTGGCCGGCTAGTCGAACGAGTGCGCGGCGTCGGGGAAGCTGCCGCTGGCAACCTCGGCCGCGTATGCCACGGCCGCGTCCTTGAGCGTGCCGCGCAGGTCGGCGTAGCGCTTGACGAACCGCGGCGCCTTGCCTCCGCGGAGCCCGGCCATGTCCTGCCACACCAGGACCTGCGCATCACAGTCCGGACCCGCACCGATACCGATGGTGGGGATCCGCAACGTCTTGGTGACCTGCGCAGCCACCGGTGCGGGCACCATCTCCATGACCAGGGCGAACGCGCCAGCCCGCTCCAGGGCCAGGGCGTCCTCCACGAGCACGTCGCCTGCCCCGCCCCGGCCCTGTACCCGGTAGCCGCCGAGGGCGTGCTCGCTCTGCGGCGTGAAGCCGATGTGCGCCATGACCGGTATGCCCGCCTGGGTCAGCAGCTCGACGACCGGTGCGACGTGCCGGCCGCCTTCGAGCTTGACCGCATGGGCCTGCGCCTCCTTCATGAACCGCGTGGCGGTGGCCAGCGCCTGCGAGGGGCCGTCCTGGTAGGAACCGAACGGCAGGTCTGCCACCACGAGGCTGTGCCGCGCGGACCTGGTGACGGCCCGCACCAGCGGCAGGTGCTCGTCGACGGTGAGCGGGATGGTGGTTTCGTAGGCGTAGACGTTGTTGGCCGCCGAGTCCCCGACGAGTAGCACGGGGATGCCGGCCTCGTCGAAGATCTCCGCCGCGTACTGGTCGTATGCGGTGAGCATCGCCCAGCGCTCGCCGCGCTCCTTCATCGCCTGCAGCTGGGGGATTCGGACCCGCTTGAGCGGGCCAGCGGCTGGGCTATCAGAACCACGCGGGCCTATGCGCGGGTGAGCTTCTGACAGTTTCGGATCACTACTACCGGCCGGCGCGGCGGGGGTGGCCGCCGGGCCCGAGCCGTACGGTGCGGGTTCGGCGGCCGGTTCGTCGGCGGATTCGGCACCCGGTTCGCCCGCCGGTCCGTAGTGCGCTGCTGCCATCACGAGTCCTGCTCGCGCCAGCGGCTGGTGATCGGCAGCCGGCGGTCCCGGCCGAAGGCCAGGGCGGAGATCTTGGTACCCGGCGCGAACTGCCGCCGCTTCCACTCTGCCCGGTCCACCAGCGAGACCACCCGCTCCACCTCGGCCCGCGCGAATCCCGCCTCGACCAGCTGGGCCCGTCCCTGACGCCCGCCGACGTACCGCTCCAGGATCGCGTCCAGCACGTCGTACGGGGGTAGCGAGTCCTGGTCGACCTGCCCCGGCCGGAGTTCGGCCGACGGTGGCTTCTCGATCGAGTTCGCAGGGATCGGTTCGGTCTGGCCCAGCCGGGCCGCCTCCTGGTTGCGCCACCGCGCGAGCTGCCACACCAGCGTCTTGGGGACGTCCTTCAGCGGCGCGAAGCCCCCGACGCTGTCGCCGTACAGCGTGGAGTAGCCCACCGCGAGCTCGCTCTTGTTGGAGGGGGCCAGCGTGAGGTGGCCCTCCTGGTTGGCCAGTCCCATCAGAATCATGCCGCGGCATCTGGCCTGCAGGTTTTCCTCGGCGATGCCCTTCAGCGGCAGCTCGGCGAGGAATGCCTCCACGATGGGGCCGATCGGCTGCGCCCGATAGTTCAGCCCCGTTCGCCGGGCCAGGTCGGCGGCGTCGTCCAGCGAGTGCTCCGACGAGTACTCGCTCGGCATCGAGACGGCGTAGACGTTGTCGGGACCGATGGCATCGCACGCCAGCGCCGCGACGAGCGCCGAGTCGATGCCGCCGGACAGCCCGAAGACCACGCTGCGGAAGCCGTTCTTGCGGACGTAGTCGCCGAGCCCGAGGGTCAGCGCGGCGTACACCTCCGCCACGGGGTGCAGACGCGGCGCCAGCGTCGGGCGTCGGGTGGGCTGCGGGGTCAGCGGAGCAGCACTGAGCTCGACGACGTGCACGCCGGCCGGCGTCGGTACGCCGCCGGTGCCGCCGCGCACCAGGGTGCGGTCGAGCGGGCTGGGCGGGAGGTCGAGGTCGACGACGAACAGGTCCTCCTGGAACTGGGCCGCCCGGGCCAACACCTCTCCACCGGCGCTGACGACCAGCGAGTCACCGTCGAAGACCAGCTCGTCCTGGCCGCCGACCATGTTCAGGTAGGCCAACGGGCAACCCGCCTCGGCAGCCCGCCGCTGCACCAGGTCCAGCCTGAAGTCGTCCTTGTCCTGCTCGTACGGCGACCCGTTGATCACCAGCAGCAGCTCGGCGCCGGCGGCGCGGGTCATGGCCACGGGGCCGCCGTCCTGCCAGAGGTCCTCGCAGATGGCGATAGCCACGTCGATACCGCCGAGCCGTATGACGGTCAGGTCCGTGCCCGGGGTGAAGATGCGGAACTCGTCGAAGACGCCGTAGTTGGGCAGGTGGTGCTTGGCGTATCGCGCCTGCACCTGTCCCCGGTAGAGCACCGCCGCGCAGTTCTGCGGAAGCCGGCCGGTCGGCGTGGCGCGGCTCTCGGTAGCGGTGTCCCGGGCCTCGTCGAGATAGCCCACGACCACCGGCAGCTCGGCGTACCCGTCGTGCGCCAGATCGCTCGCGAGGCGGATGAGTGCGTCCTGGGAAGCCTGAACGAACGACTCGCGCAGGGCCAGGTCCTCGACGGGGTAGCCGGTCAGCATCATCTCGGGGAAGGCCACGAGGTGGGCGCCCGCCTCCGCGGCCTGCGCCGTCCACTCGCGAACGATCCACGCATTGCCGTCCAGGTCGCCGACCGTGGCGTTGACCTGGGCGAGGGCCAGTCGCAGTGCAGCCATAACACCAGCCTAGTTCTTCGGGAGAAGCCGCAAATTTGACAAATTGAACACGGTGCCTCCGGGCGGAGGGCTTGACCCGCCGTGCGCAAACCCAGGTCACGTAGGGTCGCGCCGTGACGTACGACGACATCGTGGTTGGAGCGGGTCACAACGGGCTGACCGCCGCGGCGTACCTGGCCCGAGCCGGGCGCCGGGTCCTGGTCCTGGAGCGGGCCGACTACGTCGGGGGAGCGGCCGTCTCGTCCCGGGCCTTCCCGGGTGTGGACGCCCGGCTGTCCCGCTACAGCTACCTCGTCTCGCTGCTGCCGAAGCAGGTCCTCGCCGACCTCGACCTCGATGTGCGGATGCAGCGTCGCCGGTACTCCTCGTACACACCGCTGACGCAGGGGCAGCTACGGGGGCTGTTGATCGACGACGAGGACGACAAGGCGACCGCCGCGGCATTCGCGGCCCTGACCGGCTCCGGCAAGGAGTTCGCCGCCTGGAGGGGGTTCTACGACCGGTGCCGCTCCGTGGCCGCGCGGATCTTCCCCACCGTGCTCGAGCCGCTGCGCTCCAGTGCGCAGATGCGCGACCTCGCCGGCGACGACGAGCTGTGGTCGGCTCTGGTCGAGCGGCCGGTGGGTGCCCTGCTCCGCGACCGGTTCAGCGACGACACGGTCCGGGGCATCGTGGCCACCGACGCCCTCATCGGTACCTTCGCCGATCTCGATTCCGCGTCGCGCGTGCAGAACGTCTGCCTGCTCTACCACCTGATGGGCGGCGGCACGGGAAGCTGGGACGTGCCGATCGGCGGGATGGGCGCGGTCACCGACGCCCTGGCTGCTGCCGCCGAGAAGGCCGGCGCCACGATCCTCACCCGGGCCGAGGTCACCGACGTCAGCCCGGACGGCACCGTCGGCTGGACCTACGCCGGCACCCGCGAGCGGGCCACGGTTCGGTCCCCCTGCGGGACGGTGCTGTCGGGAGTCGCTCCCGCCGTGCTGAACCGGCTGCTGGCGGCCTCGGGCGCCGGGCCGATCGAGACCGAAGCGGAGCCCGAGGGCGCCCAGGTCAAGGTCAACATGCTGCTCTCGCGGCTGCCGCGGCTACGCGACCGCGCGGTGGACCCTGCCGCCGCCTTCGCCGGGACGCTGCACGTCAACGAGGGCTTCGAGCAGTTGCAGACGGCGTATGCCGCGGCCGAGGCGGGCGTGGTGCCCGACGTGCTGCCGTTGGAGATCTACTGCCACTCCCTCACCGACCGCAGCATCTTCGGCGACGCCATCGCAAACAGCGAGGTGCAGACCCTCACGGCGTTCGCCCTCAACCTGCCGACCCGGCTGTTCCGCGCGGACAACGCCACGGCCCGCGCGACGGCGCTGGCGGCCGCGATCCGGTCCATCAACACGGTGCTCGACGAGCCGCTGCAGAGCGTGATCCTGCGCGATTCCGCCGGCCGGCTCTGCCTCGAGGTGCACACCCCCGTGGACCTCGAGGAGGACCTGGCGCTGCCGGGCGGGAACATCTTCCACCGCAGCCTGCAGTGGCCCTGGGCCGAGACCGAGGCGCAGGTCGGCACCTGGGGCGTCGAGACGGCATACAACTCGGTCATGCTGTGCGGCGCTGGGGCGAGGCGAGGCGGCGGGGTCTCCGCCATCCCGGGGCACAACGCTGCCCGGGCCGTGGTGGAGCGCTCATGAGCCCCGTAACCCGGCCGAAACACGGCTCGGGCAGGATCGCGGCATGAACCGCCAGCAGGAGTTCGTGCTTCGGACCATCGAAGAGCGCGACATCCGCTTCGTCCGCCTGTGGTTCACCGACGTGCTCGGCACCTTGAAGTCGGTGGCCATCGCCCCCGCCGAGCTCGAGGGCGCCTTCGCCGAGGGCATCGGCTTCGACGGCAGCGCGGTCGAGGGCTTCGCCCGGGTCTACGAGTCCGACAAGCTCGCCCGGCCCGATCCCAGCACGTTCCAGGTGCTCCCCTGGCGCGGTGAGAGCCCGGCCACGGCCCGCATCTTCGCCGACATCCTGATGCCGGACGGCACGCCCAGCTTCGCCGACTCCCGGCAGGTGCTGCACCGGGCCCTGCACCAGGCCACCGACCTCGGTTACACCTTCTACACGCACCCGGAGGTGGAGTTCTACCTGTTCGAGGGTGGCGGCGCGCCCGGGCGGCCACCGGTGCCGGTGGACCAGGCAGGGTATTTCGACCACGTCGCCCGAGGGGTGGGGCACGACTTCCGGCGTACGGCCATCACCATGCTGGAGAACATGGGCATCTCGGTGGAGTTCAGCCACCACGAGACGGGTCCTGGGCAGAACGAGATCGACCTGCGCTACGCCGACGCGCTCTCGACCGCCGACAACATCATGACCTTCCGGACGGTGATCAAGGAGGTGGCGCTCGAGCAGGGCGTCTTCGCCTCGTTCATGCCCAAGCCGCTGGCCGACCAGCCCGGCTCCGGCATGCACACGCACCTGTCGCTGTTCGAGGGGGACCAGAACGCCTTCTACGAGGCGGGCGCGCCTTACCAGATGAGTGAGACCGGGCGGGCGTTCATCGCCGGGCTGCTGCGTCACGGCGCCGAGATCACCGCCGTGACCAACCAGTGGGTCAACTCCTACAAGCGGCTCTGGGGCGGTGGCGAGGCTCCGGCGTATGTCTGCTGGGGGCACAACAACCGCAGCGCCCTGGTGCGCGTGCCGATGTACAAGCCGCTCAAGGGCCAGAGCACCCGGGTCGAGATGCGCTCGATCGACTCGGCCTGCAACCCCTACCTTGCATTCGCGTTGCTGCTCAGTGCCGGGCTCAAGGGCATCAAGGAGGGTTACGAGCTCCCGGAGGAGGCCGAGGACGACGTATGGGGCCTCACCGACGCCGAGCGGCGCGCGATGGGCATCGAGCCCCTGCCGGCGTCGCTGTCCGAGGCGATCTCGTTGATGGAGGACAGCGAACTGGTCGCCGAGACCCTTGGCGAGCACGTCTTCGACTTCTTCCTGCGGAACAAGCGCGCCGAGTGGAGCGAATATCGCTCGCAGGTAACCGAGTTCGAACTCCGCCGCTACCTCCGGAGCTTGTGACACAAGGCCGCCGCGCAGGGTTGGGCGCTGCGGTGAACCCGTGAACCGCGCTGGTGCGGGCTCAGTGCTGCGCAGCCGGGTTTCGCGCCGTGGGCCGGCCGCGCACCTCCAACGCGTTCAGCAGATGCTGGGTGCTGTGGGCGATCTGCGCCACGGCGTCCTCGAACGCCTCGGCGTTATGGGCGGCCGGCGTCCGGAAGCCGGAGACCTTGCGGACATACTGCAAGGCGGCCGCGTGGACGTCGGACGGGGTGACCGCCTCGGCGTACGGCTCGCGAAGAGTCTTGATGCTGCGGCACATGCGCTCATTGTGCTCGCCGCTGCGACCAGCTGACCAGATCGGCCCCGGCCTCCCCCGGGGGGCGTGCTGGTTGAATGAGCGGCGTGACCAGCACGCCGAGGACGGTGAGCGCTCCGGCCGCGCTGGCGCGGGCGGGGTTCGCGGACACGGCCCAGGCCGAGCGGCTGCTCGCCGACCCGGCGCTCGCCGGCTTGATCGACCCGCTCGACGACGTGTTCGGTGACGGTCTGGTCGACGCCCTCGCACAGGTCGCCGATCCCGACCTGGCGCTGCTCGGCCTGGTCCGCCTGATGGAGTCGCTCCGCGGCACGCATCGGGGCTCCGACCACATCGCCGAGCTGATCGCCACGCTCCGCCGGCCCGGCCCCGGCCGTACCAGGATGCTGGCCGTGCTGGGTTCCTCCACCGCCCTGATCGACCACCTGGTCGGCCATCCCGGGCACTGGTCCGATGTCACGGGGGCGGCGCGCACCAGCGCGGAGGCCTACCGGGAGGCTCTCGTCGCGGCGGTCAACGAGCCGGCCGGTCGGACGCCGTACGACGCGCTGCGCATCGCCTACCGGCGCGAGCTGCTCGGTATCGCGGCGCTCGACCTCACGGCGGCCGACCCCGTGACGGAGCTTCCGCACACCGCACAGGCGCTGGCCGAGCTCGCTGCCGCAGCGCTGGAGGCGGCGCTGAGCATCGCCACGGCAGAAATCGGCGAAGGCGCGCAGCGGTGCCGGTTCGCCGTGATCGGGATGGGCAAGTGCGGCGGCCGGGAGCTGAACTATGTCAGCGATGTCGACGTCATCTTTGTCGCCGAGCCGGCGCAGGGCGTGGACGAGCAGGTCGCCCTCGCCGTCGGCACCCACCTGGCCACGGCGCTGATGAAAGCCTGCGCGGCGGCGACGGCGGAGGGTGTCCTCTGGCCGGTCGACGCGGCCCTGCGGCCGGAGGGCAGGAACGGTCCACTCGTGCGGACCGTCGCCAGCCACTGCCAGTACTACGAGCGCTGGGCCAAGACCTGGGAGTTCCAGGCGCTGCTCAAGGCCAGGACCGTCGCCGGCGACGAGGCCCTCGGTGCGCAATACCTCGAGACCGTCCGGCCCCTGGTCTGGCAGGCCGCCAGCCGTGAGCACTTCGTGCAGGACGTCCAGGCGATGCGCCGCCGCGTCGAGCAGCACGTCCCCGAGGCAGAGGCGGGACGCCAGCTCAAGCTCGGCCCCGGAGGTCTGCGCGACGTGGAGTTCAGCGTGCAGTTGCTCCAGCTCGTGCACGGGCGTTCCGACGAGTCCCTGCGATCCGGCACGACGCTGGAGGCGCTGGAGGCGCTGTCTCGAGGCGGTTACGTCGGTCGCGACGACGCCGCGGTGCTCGACGACGCCTACCGGTTCCTGCGGACTCTCGAACACCGGATCCAGCTGTTCCGGCTGCGGCGTACGCATGTGATGCCGACCGCCGAGGCCGACCTGCGCCGGCTCGGTCGAGCGCTCGGCTACCGGCGCGAGCCGGCCAAGGAGGTCGTCGACCAATGGCAGCGGCAGGCGCGGGAGGTGCGACGGCTGCACGAGCGGCTGTTCTACCGGCCGTTGCTCAGCGCCGTCGCGCGGCTCAGCTCGCGGGAGGCGACCCTGAGCCCGGAGGCCGCACAGGAGCGGCTCTCGGCTCTGGGTTTCCGCAACCCGGTGGCCTCCTTGCGCCGGATCGAGGCGATGACCTCCGGCGTGAGCCGGCGGGCGGCCATCCAGCGCACGCTGCTCCCCGTCATGCTCGGCTGGTTCGCCGACGAGGCCGCTCCGGACGAGGGTCTGCTGTCGTTCTCCAAGATCAGCGAGGCGCTGGGCGCGTCGCACTGGTACCTCAAGATGCTGCGCGACGAGGGCAGTACCGCCGAGCGCCTGGCGCACGTGCTCGCCCGGAGCCGGTATGCCGCGGGGCTGCTCGAGCGCGCGCCCGACACCGTGGCCATCCTGGGCGACTCGCGCGGGCTGGTCCCGCGCAGCCGCGCGGCCATCATCGGGACCATGGCCTTGGCGAGCCGCCGCCGATCCGGGGTCGACGAGGCGATGGCGGCCGCGCGTGCCATCCGCCGGCAGGAGCTGGTGCGGATCGTGGCGGCCGATCTCACCGGCAGCATCGGGCTCGACGAGGTGGGCGCGGCCCTGACCGACCTCACCGCAGCGACGCTGCAGACCGCTCTCGACCTGGCCATCGACCGGGTCGAGTCCGAGCGGGGGCGTCCGCTGGGCACCCGGCTGCTCATCGCTGGCATGGGCCGGCTAGGCGGGGCGGAGATGGGGTACGCCTCCGACGCGGACGTGCTGTTCGTCCATCAACCGGGCGGGGTGGGGGGTGGAGACGGCGCCGTTGACATCACCGGCACCGCGAACGACGGCGAGGACGCTGCTGCCGCTGAGGATGTCCAGCGCGCGGCGCTTCAGGTGGTCCAGGAGGTGCGCCGCCTGATGGCTGCAGCAGGACCCGACCCGACCATCGTCGTGGACGCGGATCTGCGCCCCGAGGGAAAGGCCGGGCCGCTGATCCGCACCCTGGACTCCTACCGGGCGTACTACCGGCGGTGGTCTTCGCCGTGGGAGGCCCAGGCGCTGCTGCGCTGCCAGCCGGTGGCGGGGGACCCGGACCTGGCTCGGGAGTTCACCGAGCTGATCGACCCGCTGCGCTGGCCCGAGGGCGGCATCGACGGCACTGCGGTCCGCGAGATCCGCCGGCTCAAGGCCCGGATGGAGTCCGAGCGCCTACCCCGTGGCGGGGACCCCAAGACTCACTTCAAGCTCGGTCTCGGCGGTCTGTCCGACGTCGAGTGGACCGTGCAGCTCCTCCAGCTGTGCTACGCGTATCGGGTGCCGGGCTTGCGGACGACGCGAACCCTGCCGGCCCTGGCAGCCGCCCGCGAGGCCGGCCTGGTGTCGCAGCACGACGCCGAGGCGCTGGAACTGGCGTGGCGGACCACCTCGATGCTCCGGGACGCCGGTGTCCTGTGGCGCGGCAGGCCGGTCGATTCGGTGCCCAGCGATCTGCGCGACGCCGACGGGATGACGCGCATCATGGGATGGCGCGCCGGCATGGGTGCGACGCTCGGCGAGGAGTACCGGCGCATCGGCCGGCACGCGCGCTCCGCGGTCCTGCGCCTGTTCTACGACTCCCCGCCGGTGCCGACCGAGAGCCGTACGACGGGGGCGGCCCGGACGGGCGGCCGCGAGGGCCAGGGGCATGGCCACACGAGGAGTTGACGGCGCCCGCGAGCGAGTGGCGCGCACCGCGCTGGCGCAGGACCGGGCGGAGCTGGCCGAGCGGCTGCGGGCCCTGCGAGGCCAGTTCGACGACATCGTGAGCGCCGCCAGCGGCGGGTCGACCGACGACGAGCACGACCCCGAGGGAGCCACGATCGCGTACGAGCGGGCGCAGGTCGGCGCGCTGGCGGACCAGGCGCAGCGACGGCTGGACGAGGTCGACGCGGCGCTGCGGCGGCTGCACGAGGGGACCTACGGCAGGTGCGAGAACTGCGGCCGGGGGTTCACGGCAGACCGGCTGGAGGCGCGACCTTCCGCCCGCACCTGCATCGCCTGCGCCCGACAGTGACACTGCCGGGCGCAGGGGAGGGCGGGCCGGTCAGACCTCGACGATCTCCGCTGCGGTGGCCTCGCGCTTGACCGAGGCAATGCCGTCGCGGCAGTTCGACTCCGAGGCGTAGCCCTCGCCGCCGGTGGCGATTGTCTGGCCGTTGGAGGCCTTCAGGCGCCAGCGGTATTCGCTCTTGCTGTCCTTGTAGACCTCGAACTTGGCGGCCATCAGACGCCCCTTTCATTCGGTGTGGTGATTGCCGGGGTGGCAGTCCCGGCACGGAATCTAGCCCTCCGAGCCACGCCAGCACCACAGGCGCACGGACGACACACCGTCGCTCGAGCCGCGGTCCCGGGCGGGTCTGGTCGCAACGTCGCCGTCAGCGGCGACTTCGGGCAGCCAGGGGCCATCGTCGTACCGGAGGTACGTCAGGACCCACGACCACGCCTCCTCGGCGAGCCCTCGATAGACCTGGCTCGATGACACCCGACCAGGCTAGGACGGCGGTCCCCGCCGTGGAGTAGAGGCCCAGTCGCACAGGTGGGGGCTAAGGAGGCGCCAACGAGCGGGCGTAGCTGACGCCGTGGGTCACCCAGCGCCGAAGTCCCGCCTCGGTATCGACCGCCTCGGCCTCGAGCTGAAGCCAGCCGTCCATCTCGCGTCCGCGCATCTCGAAGCGCCGGACGTGTGCCTCCTCGACCAGCAATGCGGTCTGCGCCGGATCGACGCGCAGCAACAGCCCGCCCCCGCTGCTGGCACTGACGGCCATGGCGCCGTCGATCAAAAAGGCGAGGCCGCCGAACATGGCCTTCTCGGTCAGGCCGCGTTCACCCTCGACGACCTCCCGGACCCGGTCGGCGAGCGCGCGGTCATCTGCCATGAATCGAGTATCCCCGCGGCTCAGGGACGGCGCTGGTCGAACGCCGCCACGCTCTCGATTGGCGGGGCCTGGCCCCATCAGCGCGTCCGCAGGCGGTGAAGTCGCACATCCGCCGCGTTGATGGCGTAGGGCCTGACTAGAGCGCGGCGTTCGTCGGCTGGCTAAGTCAACGAGAAGAGGCCCAGGTTGACGGGTTGCTTTGGCCCGCCGGTGGCGAGCACTGGTGATGTGTCGTGCCGCTCGATGAGCGTTCTCCTTCCGTCGTGCCGCGGCCGTCGTGGCCGCGTGCACACCGGGGACAGCGCCGGTGGTGCGTTCTGGACATCGGTCCGGGGTCAACGTCGCAGCGCATCGTTCAGCCGTGCTGCCTGGCGGGTGAGGTGATCGCGTTCGGCGAGGTTGGTGGCCGCACGGGCAGCGTCCCCGTACAGCCGGGCGGCCCGGGCGAGATCGCCGGCCTGCTCGCGCAGGTGGGCCTCCGCCGCGGCATACCTGGCTACCGAGGGATCCACCTGGGCCAGGGCGGAAAGGCCGGCCTGTGGCCCGTCCGCCTCACCCACCGCGACGGCGCGGTTCACCCGGACGACCGGATTGCCGGCGAGCCGGTCGAGTTCGTCGTACCACTCCGCGATCTGCATCCAGTCGGTCTCCTGCACCGTCCGCGCGTCGGTCGTCAGGTCACCAGGCTCGTCGAAGCGCATGCCCGAGACGGTGCGCTTGTCCCGGCTGATGCGCTGGGCCATGGTCGCCTCGGGCACCAGGTACGCCTCCGCGATCTGCCGCGTCGTCAGGCCGCCGACCGCCCGGAGCGTGAGTCCCACTGCCGATGCCGGGGTGAGCGACGGGTGCGCGCACAGGAAGTAGAGCTGCAGGCTGTCGTCGGTGTCCTCGGCCGGGTCAGGCGCCGGCTCGACCTCGACCCGGCCCTCGCGGGCGTGCCGCGAGTTCTCGGCCCGGGTCGCGTCCAGAAACCTCCGCCACGCGGCCGTGATCAACCATCCCTTCGGATCCGTCGGCGGGTCGGCCGGCCACGTCGCCAGCGCCCGGATGAGCGCCTCCTGTACGGCGTCCTCCGCCGTCGCGAAGTCGGCTCCGCGGCGGACGAGGACACCGGTGACCGCGGGGATCAGCTCTCGCAACAGGGATTCGTTGACTCCGCGACGGTGGGCGCGGCCGTCATGAAAGGACGCAACTCGAGCCATTCGTAGATCGGCTTCCCGCCAGGGCCGGGTGCGGCGGAGTACTCGCCCGCTACCTCGAGGGCACGGTCACAGTTGTCCACATCGATGATCAGCCAGCCGGCGATCAGGTCTTTGGTCTCGGCGAACGGGCCGTCCGTGACCGGTGGGCGTCCCTCGCCGCCGTAGCGCACGAACGTCCCCTCGGGGGACAGCGGCTGGTCGTCCACGTACTCGCCGGTGTCCTTGAGCCGGGCTGCGAATTCGCGCATGAACGTGATGTGCGCTTCCACCTCGGCCGGCGTCCACCGGTCCATCGGGTCGATGTCGATGACGGGGGCCGGGCCGCCGCGGTAGTGTTCCGCCAACACCGTCGACCGGCGCAGGGTGTTGGTCGAGGGACGGAATGTTCACCACATCCTTCCACTTCAACCTAAAGCGCGCCGGGGGGCTTGCCCCAAGACCCGCGTGGTCGGCGGCCGCGGTCCTCAGCGCAATGGGCCGGTGGGCCTAGCGGTGGCAGGGCAGTACCGTTCCTGGATGGCGACGTACGACGACGTGGCGAGGATCTCGGCGGAGCTGTCCGAGGTGAGCGAAGTCGAACGACGGGGCAGTCGCTCATGGTCCGTGGCGGGCAAGGCCTTCGCCTGGGAGCGCCCCTTCACCAAGGCAGACGTGAAGCGGTACGGCGACGCGACGCCTCCAGACGGGCCCATTCTCGCGGTTCGCGTGGGGGATCTCGGCGAGAAGGAAGCCGTGCTCGCGGCGAATGCGGGAGCCTTCTTCACGATTCCGCATTTCGACGGCTACTCCGCCGTTCTCATCCGGTTGAGCGCGGTCTCACCGAAGGCGCTTCGAGAAGCCCTCGTCGACGGCTGGCTGGCATGTGCACCGGCGAACTTGGCGGACGGGTACGTCGAGCGAGCGTGACCCATCCCATCCCATCCCATGCCATGCCATCCGATCGCAGGCCCACCCATGCCCTGCGGCGGCAATCCACGCGGGAAGCGAAGCCGCGCTGAGGTTGTTGAGCGAGCATGAGCATCAGGGTGGAAATCTGGTCCGATGTCGTGTGCCCGTGGTGCTACATCGGCAAGCGCCGTTTCGAGGCGGCCATGGCCCGCTTCCCGCACCGCGGCGAGGTGGACCTGGTGTGGCGCAGTTTCGAGCTCGACGCATCCGCACCGCAGAGCACGGCAGAGCAGGGGAGCTACGCCGAGCGGCTCGCGACGAAGTACGGCAGCTCGCCAGCCCAAGCACAGTCCATGATCGACACCATGACGACCACGGCCGCCCGAGAGGGGCTGGACTTCCGGTTCGACCTCGCCCGGCCCGGCAATACCTTCGACGCGCACCGACTGCTGCACCTCGCACTGGAGCACGGCCGGCAGAACGAGCTCAAAGAGCGTCTCGACCGAGCGACATTCACGGAAGGGTCCCCGCCGTCCGACCATGCCGCGCTGAGGGCGCTGGCAGTCGAGGTCGGGCTGCCCGGCGCAGACGTGGACGCCGTACTGGCCTCGGATCGCTACTCAACCGCGGTACGCGCGGACGAGGACCAGGCCGCTGCGTACGGCATCAGCGGAGTCCCTTTCTTCGTGATCGACGGACGGTTCGGGATCTCCGGGGCGCAGCCGGCCGACGTGGTCCTGCAGGTCCTCGAACAGTCGTGGTCCGAACGTTCGCCGTTGACCCTGATGACGGCTGGCGGCAGTGCACCCGGGTGCGAAGGCGATTCCTGCGCCGTGTGACGCGCCCACCGGCTCCTGGGCGACGAAGCTCCGCGAGCACCGTCCGCGTGTCCCGCGGCTCAGGACTGCGGTTGCGTGATGTTGACCATCCACGGGATGCCGAACTTGTCCACACACATCCCGAACTCGTCCCCCCAGACCTGCGTGACCAACGGCATCGACACGGTGCCTCCTGCGGACAGCTTCTGCCAGTAGCCGCGCAATTCGTCAGCGTCGTCACCGCTCAGACTGACCGTGATGTTGCCTCCCGGGTGGTGTTCCATGCCGGTAGGGGTGTCGGCGGCCATCAGCGTAAATCCGCCGCCGGTCTCCAGCCGGCCGTGCATGATCTTCTCGGCGTCCGGTGAATGCTTGTCGCCGAACTCCCCGAAGGTGCTCAGCGTCGGTGCGCCGCCGTAGACCTGTCCGTAGAACTCCATGGCTTGCCGCGCGTCATCGCTGAAGCTGAGATACGGGTTGAGCTGAGACGCCATCACGTGCTCCTTACGCTGGCGGACTGGATCAATCGACGCAGACTAGCGCTGAGGGGGGACTTTCGGGGCTCTTCGCGGTCGAGGGTGCATTTTACTCGGACAACGCGCGAACGGCCTTCTTCCAGCGCCAGCAATTCGAGCGCAGGTGTCCTCAGGCGAGGTCAGGCCGGCAGTGTCTGCTCTGAGCGCAGGATCCCCATGAGCACGATGTCCTCATACGCGCCCCGGACCCACGCATGCTCACGCAGCCGCCCCTCAACCACGAATCCCGCCTTCTCGTAGGACCGCAGCGCGCCGGTGTTCGAGGCGATCACCTGAAGGTGGATGCGGCGCAGGTTGCGCCGTACGAACCCAAATGTGACGAGCTGGAGAATCGCCGCCGTCCCCACCCCCCGGCCGCGAGCCTCGGGCACCAAACTGATCCCGGCCTCGGCGTGATGGGCGAACGAGTCGAAGTCGAACAGTGACGCGCTGCCAACGGCCGCTCCGTCGACATCGACGACGAACACCGCGGTCTGCTCCGATGCGTCGCTGTCGGTGGCGTGCGCCAGCCGCGCGTCGAACTTCGCCCTGGTCAGCGGTCCGGGTTCCGACGGATTGCGCTCCTCCCAGCTGTCCAGATCGGCCGAGATGCGGTACATGACGTCGAGGTCGTCGTCGGTGCGGGTTCGCAGCGACACCGTGGGCGAGCCAGGCATAGGAAGCACCCTATAGAGGTGAACCGGCTCGTCGCAGTTGATGGTGTGGGTGTGCGCGGTCGGGCCGTCGGCGACCGTGTGCGTGAGCCGTCGGCTCGTGCAATCCTGCTTCGAGGACGGGGCGCACGATCGTCGGCGCCGTGCAGCATGGCGACAGGAGGTAGGACGTGAGCCTTTCCACCGGCATCGACCCCGAGGCTGCACCGAGTGGCCGCGGCTGCGCCGAGTGCGAGACGAGCGACGGCTGGTGGTTCCACCTGCGCCGCTGTGCGCAGTGCGGGCAGGTCGGTTGCTGCGACAGCTCACCTGGCCAGCACGCGACCGCTCACGCGGAGAGCAGTGGGCATCCGCTGATCACGAGCTTCGAGCCGGGTGAGGATTGGTACTTCGACTACCGGGACCAGCAGATGTACGACGGCCCGCATCTGGCCCCGCCGGAGGAACATCCCCTTGACCAGCCGACGCCTGGTCCAGCCGGGCGCGTGCCGCGCGACTGGCAGACACACCTGCACTGATCCGGCGTGAGACCACCGGCCGGCGCCGTGCCGTCGGCACTCGCCGGCTCGCCGACGGTCCGGTCAGCGATTCCGCGGTTCGGACATCCCCGCGGCCGGTGGCTGGGTCGTCGAGTCATGGATGGGCGGGCCATCGATGGCACAGTAGTGGTGGCGGTCCGATGTCGTGGTGAGCCGGGCCCGGGGAGGGTTCCGGATCGTCACGGCGGCGACGATCCCCCCGATGACCAGCAACGCCGCGCTGATCGCCATCGCGATGCGGAACCCGTCAGCGAACGCCGACGGGTGGAGGTAGTCCTCGCCGGAGATGCCGGACACCACCGGTATGACGGCAACGGCCAGCAGCCCGCCGGCCCGGGCCACGGAGTTGTTGATCCCGGACGCCACCCCGGCGTACCTGTTCTCGGCGGCGGCCAGCACCGTCGCCGTCAGAGGAGCGACGATGAGGGAGAGCCCGAGCCCGAACACGGTGACAGCCGGTAGGACCGCGGTCAGGTATGACGCATGCGGACCGATGCGCAGCAGGAGCAGGATGCCGCAGGCGGCGACCACCGGTCCGAGGGCCATCGGCAGGCGGGGACCGATCCGCGCCGCCAGCGCTCCCGCCCGTGCCGACAACACCAGCAAGATCCCGGTGACCGGCAACATCGCCGTCCCGGCCAGCAGCGGCGAAAACCCGCCCACGACCTGGAGATCCACCACCAGGAGGAAGAACACCCCTCCCAGCGCAGAGTAGACCAGCAGGGTGACCACGTTCGCTGCGGTGAACTGGCGATTGGTGAAGATGTGCGACGGCACCATCGGATGCGGGCTCCGGCGCTCGGTCCTGACGAAACCGGCCATGCCCAGCAGACCAACGACCGCCGCGCCGACGACGCCGGCCGACATGCCACTGCCCGCGCCGATGAGGGCGTAGGTGAGGCCACCCAGACCGATCGCGCCCAGGGCCGCACCGAGCAGGTCCACGTGCGGATCCGCTAGAGGGTCCCGGGTTTCCGGCACGTGGCGTCGCGAGACCAGGACGACGACCGCGGCGAGGGGGAGGTTGATCAGGAAGATCCAGCGCCAACCCGGACCGGCGACACCGCGCTCGCCATACCCCCGAAGCCCGACCATGCGCCGATCGCTTTCGCCCGGTCGCCGTCGACGAAGGACGCGGAGATCATCGCCAGGCTGCCGGGGGTGAGCAGCGCTCCCCCGACGCCCTGCAGGGCACGGGCCGCGATCAGCACCTGGATTGTGGGCGACAGCGCGCACAGGGCGGACGCCAGCGCGAACCACACCACCCCCACCAGGAAGACCCTTCGCCGTCCGAACCGGTCTCCGAGCGAACCACCGAGCAGGATCAGCGCCGCCAGCGTCAGTGCGTAACTGTTGATCGTCCACTGGAGGCCTGCGAAACCTGCGTGCAAGTCTCGGCCCAGCGCCGGCAGGGCGACATTCACCACCGTCGCGTCGATGCCGGCCAACCCCGAGCCGAGCACGGCCGCGACCAGCACCCATCGTCCGGACGGTTCGCCGAGCCGGACCTGCTCCGGCGGCGCTGCGTCGACGGCCATCCGCTCAGACCCCCTGCGGTGCAAGCGGCAGTGCGTAGCTGACCCCGGTGAGTTCCTCCGACACCGCCCACAGTCGGCGCCCGATCTGGGTGTCGCGCGCCTGCGGAACAGGCTGGACCTGCGTCACGTCGCCGCGCGCCTCCAGGAAGCCGGACGGTCCGAAGAACTGCCCGCCCTGGACCCCTGGTGCGGTAGCGGCGTAGAGCTGGGGGAGGACGCCGCGCTCGGCGCTCTGGGCCAACAGGACGTTTCCAATTCGCATCGACGGGGCCCGCCAGCCCGTTGGGCCGGAGGTCTGCAGGTTCGTTGCCGAGTATCCCGGGTGAGCCAGGACGCTGAGGACGGGCGACGCGGCGGCGCGCAGCCGTCGGTCGAGCTCGATACCGAAGGCGGTGTTGGCCATCTTGGACTGCTGGTACGCCTTGCGTGGTGCGTAGCCCCGCTCGAGTTGCAGGTCGTCGAAGTGGATCTGCCCCGGCTTGTGCTCGGCGAGTTCCCGCACCTCCAGTTGCGCGTCTGGGACGGCGGCGCGGATCTCCGTCGCGGCGGCGTTGCTCTTACTCATCGAGCGGACGGCGAGGACGACGTGGGCGCCCTTGCGCGCCAGCTCCCGCGCCATGATCCGGCCCAGGCCGGAGTTCGCTCCGGTGACTACGGCCAGCCGCCCGGCCTGGTCTGGGATCTGATCGGTTTCCCAGCCGCTCATCCCCGCACCACGCTCCTGGTCGTGTCGCTGCCGGGTCCGTCTCCGGGTTGGATGTCTCTGACCATGTGTCGCCGCCTCGTCGTCAGGTGCCGCCGCCTTGTCACGACCCCATGGTCGCACCGGCCACGCACCGGCCGGCCATTGACCGGAACAGGTGCGCCGCCCAAGGTGTTGACCCGGCCGGGACGATGGTCCGACGACCTGACGACGGGAGCACGACGGCATGGCAACAGATGCGAATACGGACGGCAAGGTGTGGTTCGTCACCGGCGCATCGCGCGGTTTCGGACGGGTGTGGGCACAGGCCGCGCTCGAGCGCGGCGACCGGGTAGCGGCGACCGCGCGGGACCTCTCCAGCCTGAAGGACCTGGTCGAGGCGCACGGTGAGGCGGTGCTGCCGCTGCGGCTCGACGTCACTGACCGGTCCGCCGCGACCGCTGCGGTGCGGCAGGCCGCCGAGCACTTCGGCGCCCTCGACGTGGTGGTGAACAACGCCGGATACGGGCAGTTCGGCGCTATCGAGGAGGGCTCGGAACAGGAGTGGCGCGACCAGTTCGAGACCAACGTGTTCGGCGCGGTGTGGGTAACCCAGGCTGCGTTGCCGATCATGCGCGAGCAGGGCAACGGGCACATCCTCCAGGTCAGCAGCATCGGTGGGGTGGCCGCCTTCACGAACACGGGCATGTACCACGCCTCGAAGTGGGCCCTGGAGGGTTTGAGCGAGTCCCTGGCGCAGGAGGTTGCCCCCTTCGGGATCAAGGTGACCCTGATCGAGCCCGGCGGGTACACCACCGACTGGTCGGGCAGTTCCGCGCGCCACGCCGACCAGGTCCCGGCGTACGACGCGATGCGCGCCACACCCCGCGCTGCCGCCAGCAGGCGCGGTGAACCGCAGGCCACGGCCACTGCCGTCCTGGCCGTCGTCGACGCGCAGGAGCCGCCGCTTCGCCTGCTGCTCGGGGTGTTCCCCACCCAGCTGGTCAAGACGTTGTACGCCGACCGCCTGGACACCTGGGCCGCGTGGGAGGACGTCTCCAAGCAGGCTCAGGGCAACTGAGTGAGGATACAGCGTAGGTGCATCCGTCATAGCCGATCTGACGCTACGGGGGCTCGCTCAGCTCGAAGCCCCTGTCGCGCTCTCGGTAGACGAGCGCTCGGGACTGCCGGTGCTCTCCATCGGCCGGACCATCACGTCAGAGGAAGTGGCCGCCGCCCTGGATGAGGAGTGAGCACGTTACTGCTCGACGCAGACGTGCTCATCGCCTTGACCGTGGCCGAGCACGAGCACCACGACCGGTCGATCGACTGGATGGCCGGAGTCGACATATTCGCCGTTTGTCCGATCGTCGAGGGAGCGCTCATCCGCTTCCTGCTGCGCATGGGGGAGTCAATCGACACCGCCAGCGCGGTCCTGTCGGGAGTGCGAGCGCATCCGCGGTGTGAATTCTGGCCCGACTCGGTTTCCTACCTCGACGCAGAGCTGACCACCGTGCGCGGCCACCGCCAGGTCAGCGATTCCTACCTCGTCGCCCTGGCGCGAGACCGGGGTGGCCTCCTCGCCACTCTCGACAAGCCGCTCAACCGGCGCCACCCGGACCACTCCCTGCTCCTGCCATCGGCGGTATGAACGGGCCACCCACGGCATGAGCCGGTCAGTGCTAGGGCTGGGAGCAACTAGAGGTCTGGCAGCGAACCTCGCACCGGATCAACCACCTTGCTCACGATCCATGCGTGTTTTCCGACCTGCCGGCCGCGGGTGAAGCTGTACTGCTCGAAGAGTTCGACGGTCGCGCTGAACAGGAAGCGGCCTGGTGCCTCGCGGCCGGTGGTCACTTCGGAAATGGCCTCTATAAGGCCGCCGCCGGAATGGGCGATCTGGTCGAGCGCGCCTTCGAGCGCCACCCGTGCGATGCCCTCGCCGCGATGCTTCTTATCGACGTAGAAGCAGGTGATCCGCCAGTCCGGACGCGGCGGCGCGTCCTTGTCGTACTCGCGCTTGTGCTTGATGCCGGGGAGTTCCTCGGGGCTGCCGTACTGGCACCACCCCTGGGCGGCGCCGTGCTCGTCGATGACCAGCGCCGCACGGGCGCCACCTGTGCGGACCCGGTCCTGCTTGACCGCGCGATAGCTGATCCCTTTCTGCCCGCACTCCGGGTGGTAACCGATGCACCAGCACCCGCCGAAGATCCCGTTGTTGCGCTCGACAAGTTCCGCGAAGGCATCCCACGTGGAGGCCTCGAGCGGTCGGATCGTGTACGACATGGTCGAATCCTTCCGCTCAATCGCCTCCATGTTGGCGAAGCTGATCTGGTTGGCGGGAACAACGGTGAGCGATCCGGCCCCTGGGTACGCCGCCACCTCAGTCCTTGGCGGCCGCTTCGGCAAGGAGCTGGGCGAGTTCGGTCGGCTTGGTGAACATCGGCCAGTGGCCCGAGTCGATGTTCACCACGTCAAGGTGCTTGAGCTTGGCGAGCTCGGGCACCTCACCAGCGTCGATCCACTCCTGGGCCTGTTCGGGGGTGAATTCGGGGCACACGAGCACGACCGGGACGTCGTACCGTCGCTCGTCCGTCAGGTGCACCACGCCCTTGGTCACTCCCTCGGGGACGGGGATCGCCGCAGCCGCGATCCTGCGCCTGGCTTCCTCGCCGAGGTCGGCGGAGTCCGGCCCCTCGAATGGGCCCCAGCCGGGGAAGGGCATGGCGCCGTCCTTCACCGCGAAGAAGTCGGCGTAGCGCTCACCGTCGGCGGACGGGAAGCCGCCGATGAGGACGACTTTGGCCACCTGCTCCGGTCGCGCGTCCGCAGCCAGCCAAGCCAGGGTGCAGGCCGCGGAATGCCCCACCACCATGGGCTTCTCGGACGCCGAGTCGACGGCGGCGAGCACCGCTGCCACTTGGTCGTCCAGCGTGGCGGACGGTCCAGACTCGTCAGAACGGGGCGGGAACATGCGCCGGCGGGGTTCTGACTCAGATCCATCACCCTGACCCGGGAGGGTGAGCGGCACTGGCCGGTGGCCGAGTGCCTCGAGTGCGGGCACGACATCGCTCCACGCGGATCCGTCGAGCCACAGGCCGGCGATGAGCAGGATGTCCATGATCAGCTCTCTTTCTCCAGGAAGGTCAGATCGCGTTCGGCATAGAGCCGGTGCTCCCACTCCTCGTTCAGCACGATGCGCAGGCACTCCTTGACCGGAAAGTTCTCCAGCTGCGGCCAGCCGGGCTCGGTGCGCGTCACCTCGGAGCCGAGCTGCTCGTCGGTGAGTGATTCCACGACGTGGCGGACCATCGCCTGGCGTTCGCGCCGTACCGCGAGCACCTCTTCGAGTGGGGGTTGTGCCACGCGGTCCCACGGGATGCCGTCCCAGCCGGGCGCCTCGTCCCATGGCAGATCCAGCCGGTGCCACGGCGAGGCGTTGCCGAGGATCATCCGCCCCACCCAGGCAGCGCTGGCGAAGTTGAGGTGCCGCAGGGTTTGGATGAAGGACCACTCGTCGTCGACGCTGCGGTGGAGCGCCGCTTCGGGAAACGTCCTTGCTCGCGCAACGGTGCCCTCCCAGAGCCGCTCCAGGATTGACCACGCCTCACTGAAGCCGTTGCTGTCGTCGGGGCGCATCCTCACCCGCTCGGGCATCCGACGGTCCAGTTCGGCGTACACGAGCGGTGCGATGTCGACGCCGTTGACGACGACGTTCTGCAGCTCGCCGCTGATCTCGACGTCAACCAGCTCCACGCCGCGCATGCGGCTCCCGCTGAACGCGGCGCCGCGGATCTGCGCCCCGGTGAGGTCCACTGCGTGCATGCGGGCGTCGTTGAAGGACACCTGGGTGAAGGCGGCGCCGCGGAGGCTCACCCGCTCGAAGCGGGCTCCGGTGAGGTCCTGCTCGCGAAACTCGGTCATGGACATCACGCTAGGGCCGGTTCCGGACGATGTACTCCCGGTTCAGCTGGCGACCCTTTAATCTGGTCGCGTGCCGGCCGAGCTGAGTCCCACCGCGCGAGCTCTGCTCGCCCTCGGGATCCTCCAGACCCGCCCCGGCGCGACGGCCGGCGAACTCGCCGGATCGCTGGGTGTCTCCGAGCGGGCCGCGCGTCGGTACGTCGGGATCCTCCGCGAGGCGGGCATCCCCGTCGACTCCACTCGAGGCCCCTATGGCGGGTACCGTCTCGGGCGCGGGACGAGGTTGCCTCCGGTCGTCTTCACCCAGACCGAGGCACTGGGTCTGGTCATGGCGGTGCTCGACGGGCAGCCAGCTGCCGTGGACGCCGAGGACCTCGTTGGTTCTGCCCTGAGCAAGCTCATCCGGGCACTTCCAGAGAGCGTCGGCCGGCAAGCGGCGGCGCTGCGAGAGCACGCATCCGCTGCGCCCGACCGGCACTCGGCCCGTCCCGATCCCGCCACCACCAGCGCCCTCGTCGCTGCCATCGCAGCCCGACGTCGCGTCGTGGCCATGTACCGCAGCGAGTCCGGCAACGAGTGGGAGGTGGAGGTGGACCCCTGGGCGGTCGTCGTCCGCTACGGGCGCTGGTACCTCCTGTGCCACTCGCACGGCGCGGACGCGATCCGCACCTACCGGGTCGACCGGGTACGCGCGGTCCAGCAGACGGCGCGGGAGTTCGAGCCGCCTGACGGCATCGACCCGGTGGCAGTACTGGAGGCGAACCTGGGCACTGGGTGGGAGTTCCCCACCCGCGTGGTGTTCGACGCGCCATCGGCTGAGGTGGCGCCCTGGATCCGGCCTCCCATGGGACGGCTCGAACCATCGGGGGACGGGTGCGTGCTCGTCGGCAGCACGAGCAATCCGGCGATGTATGCGCAGGAGTGGTTGGCACGCGTGCCGCTCGCCTTTCGCGTCGATGGCGGCCCAGAACTGCGTGCCGCGGTGGCGACGCTCGCTTCGCGCATCACTGCCGCCCTGGCGGACCAACCCTGATGTCGCCAGCGGTTTTCGGCACCGGGGTGTAGTCGGCGTCTGAAGCCGCCGGTCTCGGGCAAGGATCTGGCGATGTTGTTGGGCGCCCGCCCGGACTCGACGAACATGCCTACCGCGGCCGCAATGTGATCGAGCGGTTCTTTCCCTCTTGCCAAGCAAGAACGCGGACTGGCTACCCGACACACAAGGTCGCGATCACCTACCGTGCCGCACTCACACTCTGCGCGATCCTCACCTGGCTACGCACATAAGGGAGCCGCGGCGCAGCTTTTCGGCTCATACCTCAAATCGACATGCTCGATGGCCCCGCGAACAACGTCGGCCCGTGGCCCGCCAGCCTGGGCTGCACCACGAACTCGTACTCATCGATCAATCCGAGCTCCGCCAGCGCAAGCGGAAGCTTCACGCCGCCCACGAACAGTCCGTTACCCGGCTCTCGCTTGAGCTGCTGAACGGCCTTTCCCAAATCCCCGCGCACGAGCTCCGCGTTCCAATCGACCCGGTCGAGGGTGCTCGACACGACGTACTTCTTTGCAGCGTCGATCGTCCTGGCGAAAGGTTCCATCCAATCGGGCCTCGCTCCCGTCGGCGCCGGCAGCCGCCACGCTGCCTCCATCATCTCGTAAGTCACTCGGCCAAAGAGGAGGGCATCGGCCTGAACGAGGTTCTCGACCGCGTGACGATGCAGGTCTTTGTCCGCGACCATCACACGATGATCGCAGCACCCATCCAACGTGACGTTGATGGAGAACCTAAGGGGTCGCATTTGCGCAGGAATACCGATTGGGCAGTGAGCGGGACTCAACGATCAACCGTGCCCCATCGGCTCACGACGGACTTGTCCGCGACTTAGGGGGCTTTGTCGAGTTACAAGAATCTGCGCGTCGAGCTCCGCTGACCACGGAATCGGCCGGTCCAGTGGCGATCTGAGCACGGCACGGCACTCCATCAGCTCGTGGGCGGCCGTGCGCGACCGGTGTGCTACGACGTCGACGACTACAGGGGTCGCAGCGTCATCGAGCGCGGCTGCAGCGACACGCCCTAGACCACGACGCCCAACGTGGCCGCATCGGGTCTTACCGCGTCTCCCCGCCATGCGGAAGCAGAACGTCCGGAACCGGACCTACCCTGCTGATCACGACGCGGCACGACAGCCGTGAAACCGCTGATGCAGCTGGGAGGAGAGGTGCAGCTTGCGATCTCGAGCGAAGGGCATGTGGTGGGGAACAGCCATCGAGGCGCCGGACCCGGGCGCGCTCGCAAGGTTCTATGCCGACCTGCTCGGTTGGCCCGTTGGACACGAGGAGCCAGGCACGGCCATCCTCGCCGCACCAGAAGGGTCCATCTTCGTCGTGTTCCAGCAGGCGACCGACTACCGAGCCCCGGTATGGCCGCCCGTCATCGGAGAGCAGCGTCCGATGATGCACTTCGACTTCCAGGTCGGCGATCTCGACTCCGCAGTCGCCGAAGCGGTTGCCCTCGGAGCGACTGTGGCTGCGCACCAACCGCAGCAGAACGTGCGGGTGCTGCTGGATCCCGCCGGCCACCCCTTCTGCCTCTGTCGAGACGATGGGTAGCCGCCGCGGCTAGATGTCGAAGTACATCTCGAACTCGTGCGGGTGCGGCCGGAACCGGACTGGGTCGACCTCATGCAAGGTCTTCCATTCGATCCAGGTCTCGATCAGGTCCTGCGTGAAGACGCCGCCCTCGAGCAGGTAGTCGTGGTCGAGGGCCAGCGACTCGAGTACCGCGGGCAGCGAACCGGGCACCTGCTGGATCGAGGCGTGCTCCTCCGGGGGAAGCTCGTACAGGTCCTTGTCCACCGGGTCCGGCGGCTCGATCCGGTTGCGGATGCCGTCGAGGCCGGCCATCATCTGCGCGGCGAAGGCCAGGTAGGGGTTGGCCGAGGGGTCGGGGACGCGGAACTCGATCCGCTTCGCCTTGGGTGAGGCACCGGTGATCGGGATACGCACGCAGGCCGAGCGGTTCCGCGCGGAGTAGACCAGGTTGACCGGTGCCTCGTAGCCGGGCACCAGACGGTGGTAGGAGTTCATGGTCGGGTTGGTGAACGCCAGCAACGACGGCGCGTGGCGCAGGAGGCCGCCGATGTACCACCGGGCGATGTCGGACAGCCCGCCGTACCCCTTCTCGTCGTAGAAGAGCGGCTCGCCGTCCTTCCACAGGGACTGATGGGTGTGCATGCCGGAGCCGTTGTCGCCGAAGATCGGCTTGGGCATGAAGGTGGCGGTCTTGCCGAGCTTCCAGGCGACATTCTTGATGACGTACTTGAACTTCATGATGTCGTCGCCGGACTGCAGCAGCGTGTTGAAGCGGTAGTTGATCTCCTGCTGGCCGGCCGTGCCGACCTCGTGGTGGGCGCGTTCGACGCTCAGGCCGACGTCGGCCAGCTTGAGGCACATCTCGTCGCGGATGTCGGCGAAGTGGTCCATGGGTGGCACCGGGAAGTAGCCCCCCTTGTAGCGCGTCTTGTATCCCTGGTTGCCGCCTTCCTCCTCCCGGCCGCTGTTCCATGCGGCCTCGATGGAGTCGATGAAGTAGTAGCTGGCGTTCTGCTTGGTCTCGTAGCGGACGTCGTCGAAGACGTAGAACTCCGCCTCGGCGCCGAAGTAGGCGGTGTCGGCGATGCCGGTCGACTTGAGGTAGGCCTCGGCCTTGGCAGCGATATTGCGCGGGTCTCGGCTGTACTGCTCGTCGGTGAACGGGTCGACGATCGAGAAGTTCATGATCAGCGTCTTCTGCGTCCGGAACGGGTCGAGGTACGCCGTCGTGGGGTCGGGGACCAGCTTCATGTCCGACTCGTGGATGGCCTGGAAGCCGCGGATCGAGGACCCGTCGAACATCTGGCCGTTGACGAAGAAGTCCTCGTCCAGCGACTGCGCAGGCACGTTGAAGTGCTGCATCACTCCGGGCAGGTCACAGAACCGGACGTCCACGAACTTGACGTCCTCGTCGGCGATGAACTGCAGGACCTCTTTGGCGTTGCTGAACATCCAACCTCCTGAATAGGGGCAAGCGTGAGCCCACCCGGTGCGACGCAGCGACCCTAGGGGGCGCGGATTAACCGAAAGGAACTCGAATGTTTCCCGCGTGTTACGAGCCGGTCGAGACGTTACCGGCGCACGCCGGGGGCCGAGCGAGGGCAAACGGTAGCCTGAGCGGTGTGGTGAACCGCAGGGACGTCGGCTCTTGGCTCGAGGGCCCGCGAGCGGCTCGGGTCTCCCGCGGATCCTTCCCGGGTCAGCGGCTCGGGATGCCCGAGCGAGGGCCTGGGTCGGTCGCCCGCTTCGGGCGCCGCGCCGTCGCCATCCTGATCGACTGGACCCTGTGCCAGCTGGTGGCGTTCGCCGTACTCGGCGCCCGGTTCGGCCAGGGCGGAGCCGATGGCCTGCTGCCGCTGGCGGTCTTCGTGGTGGAGAACCTCGCGCTGGTGGGCACGGTCGGCTTCACCATCGGCCACCGGTTACTGGGTCTGCGGGTGCTCCGCCTCGGCGGGGGCCTGCCAGGCCCGCTGCCCGCCCTCACCCGCACGGTGCTCCTGGCCCTGGCCGTACCGGCCCTCATCTGGGATCGCGACGAGCGGGGTCTACACGACAAGGTCGCCGGTACGGTGCTCGTGCGCCGCTGAGGGGACTGAGGTCGCGATGGACCTAACCGAGGCGGTGGAGACGCTGTATGCGCTTGCCCCGGACGAGTTCACCGCCTCGCGTACGAAGCTGGTCGCCGCGGCCAGAGCCGCGAATGACCGTCCCCTCGCAACCGCCATCGGCGGACTGCGCAAGCCCAGCGTGCCCGCATGGGCCGTCAACCAGTTGGCTCGGCGGCGCCCCGGGGACCTGGCTCACCTGGCCGAGCTGGGGGACCGGCTGAGGCAGGCGCAGGCCTCGGGTGACGGTGTCACCCTTCGCGTTCTGGGGCGGGAGCGCTCCGCGCTGGTGGACGAACTGGCGGGAGCCGCCGCCGACACGGCAGCCCAAGCCGGCGTGTCCCTTCCGGCGGCCGGGGACCGGGAAGTCCGCGACACCCTCACCGCAGCCCTCGCCTCCTCCGGCGCGGCTGGGGCCGTCAGCGGTGGGCGGCTCACCCGGTCCCTGTCGTATTCCGGCTTCGGAGAAGTCGACGTCGACGCGGCCACCGTGCGGGCGACACGGCCGGTGACGGCACCGGTGCCGCATCCGGTGGCTGGATCGGCTGTGGACACACCCTCTGCGGCGGACCGCGAGGCGGCGTTGCGGCAGCAGGAGGCACTCGCGGAGGTCGAGGCGCTGCAGCAGCGGCTTGACTCCGCCGCCGACCACCTCGCGGAGGTCACAGCGGTGCAGAGGCGGGCCTCGCGCCACCAGCGGGACTGCGAGCGTGAGGCGAGCGACGCAGCAGCGGCACTGGAGCGGCTGCGCTCGACAGAGTGAGCCGCATTGAGGCTGGCGATTGTGCATCGCATCCGGTCAGGCCAGGCCCGTCGAGCCGCCGATGAGACAGCACGCGCCAATTCTGCGATCGCCCTGCTGCTTCGCTCGGGTCACTCCTTCGACGCCGTGTTCTGCGGCAGCGACCAGATCGCTCGTGGGGTGCTCGACGCGCTTCGCGAATCAGGTCGCCGAGTCCCCGACGACGCGGCAGTCGTCGGCGTCGACAACTGGGAGGTCATGGCGCAGACCGCGCGCCCACCCTTGACGACAGTGGATCTCAACCTGCACGAACTGGGACGTGTCGCGGCCGCGGCTCTGCTTCGGGCAATCGAAGGTCACACGTTGGAGGCGGGTGTGCGTTTCGTCCCATGTCAGCTGGTCACACGGCAGTCGACCGAGATCCCACCTATGACGACGGCATCCCCTCGCTGACCGATCGCTCCGCTCAGCGGCCGCGCATCGCCTTGCGGTCCATCCGGATCCGGTTGGGGTCCACGCCAGCCGGAATTGCCGGCCGCGCACCGCCGAGTGCCTTGAGCCGCTTGTTGACCGCTGCTGCTTCGTCCTTGGTGAGCACCGGCTTCATCCGCTGCATCGTGCTGTTGAGCTTGCGCACCGAAATCTGGTCGGCGCCATCGCCGACCCGCAAAACGGTGATCGGCACCCCAGGGGCCACGCGCGCTACGCGCTTGCGCTCGGCCTCGGCCAGGCGGGACGCCCTCGCCGCCGGGCCTTCGGCGACCAGCACGACACCAGGGCGGCCGGTAGCGCGGAACACCAGCGCGGCGGACGTCATGTCGCCGGGCCGCTGCGCCTCTCCGGCGACCGGCTGCTGGTCGTAATACCAGCCTCGGCGCAGGGAGGACAAGGCCGCCCCGGTCGCTCCTGGCTGGCCCTCGATCTGCCGGTACGCCGCCCGCTCGGCGCGGCGGGAGAGCACGAGCACGGCGGCGAGCATGGCCAGCGGGATGCTGATCACCAGGAAGTAGAGCCAATGCCCGAGCAGCAGGCCGATGATCTCGAATACCACGATCACCGCGACCGCGACCAGCACCATCCACCAGCCGATGGTCGGGTCGACGGCCCGCGCCGAGCTGAAAACCTGGCGAATCTGGGCGACCCGGCCCGGCTTCTTGGCGCTGGGTACGGCGGTCGCGCCCCGACTGGGCGGGGCGGAGGTGTCAGCGGTCTTCTTGCGCAGGGCCATGGGCCTCAGGATACGGGGATCGGGGGCAGCCAGCGCCCCGGTCAGGAGACCTCGCGCAGCGCCGGACGCGGGAGGCCGCGTCCGAGCAATGCCGACGCCTCCTGCCGGGCCGGCGACTCGGCGGCGCGGGCCAGATGTGCGAGAGCCTGCGGTATGGGGCGCCCGGCACGCTGCATGGCCTGCGCCCAGAGCCGCCCCGCACGATACGAGGAGCGGACCAGCGGGCCGCTCAGCACGCCTTGGTAGCCGATCCGTTCGGCCATCTCGGACCAGTGGACGAACTCCTCCGGCTTGACCCAGCGGTCGACGGGGTGGTGCCGCGGCGAGGGCCGGAGGTACTGCGTGATGGTCAGCAGGTCGGTGCCGGCGTCGTGCAGGTCGTGCAGCGCCTGCTCGATCTCGTGCTCCTGCTCGCCCATGCCCAGGATCAGATTGGACTTGGTGACCAGCCCGGCGTCGCGGCCCATGGTGATCACCCGCAGCGACCGCTCGTAGGTGAAGGCGGGTCGGATGCGCTTGAAGATCCGCGGCACGGTCTCGACGTTGTGCGCGAAGACCTCGGGGCGTGCGTCCAATACCTGTGCGACGAGTTCCGGTATGCCGTTGAAGTCCGGCACCAGGATCTCGACACCGGTGCCGGTGTTCAGCCTGTGCACCTGGCGGATTGTTTCGGCGTAGAGCCAGGCCCCACCGTCAACCAGGTCGTCGCGCGCGACGCCGGTGATCGTGGCGTAGCGCAGTTGCATCTGGCGCACGGACTCGGCCACTCGGCGAGGTTCGTCACGGTCGAGGTCGACGGGCTTTCCGGTGTCGATCTGGCAGAAGTCGCAGCGCCTGGTGCACTGCTCGCCGCCGATGAGGAAGGTCGCCTCGCGGTCCTCCCAACACTCGAAGATGTTGGGGCAGCCGGCCTCCTGGCAGACGGTGTGCAGCCCCTCGCTCTTGACCAGCGAGCGCAGCGCGGAGTACTCCGGCCCCATGTGGGCGGTCGTTCGGATCCATTCGGGCTTGCGCTCGATCGGCGTCTCGGCGTTGCGTGCCTCGACTCGCAGCAGGCGCCGGCCCTCCGGTGCGATGGTCACATCAACTGCTTCCTGATTGTGGCCCGGCCTGCAGGCACTGCGCCGCAGCTCTTCCGGGATCAGTCAAGGCTAACGCCGGCTTCCGACATACCCTTCCCGCGGCTCAGCCGGGTGGGTCCGCGGGAGTGGTGGTGGGCTCGTCGGGAACTTCGTAGTCCCGCTCCCACCCCTCGTTCTCCACGGTGGCGTGCTGAAGGGCGGTCGCGGTCGCGTCGACATCGAGGTCCGGGAGCGCCTGGTAGGACGAGATCCAGCACCCGAACACGTCGTACGCCAGCCGCACGTGGCCCGCCTCGTCGCAGACTTCGATGCGGATGTCCCTGCGGAACTGCGCCGGGGGGGCCTGTGCACCGGCCACCTCCACCACCGAGGCGGCCCACTGCTCGAATTCGCGGTCATGGATGACGCCGAGCTCGATCGTGATCGGCTCGTAGTCGGTGTGCCCCGGCAGCTTCCTGCTCGACGACGGATCCCCAGCGTCGCGTTGGACGACCACTTGAGTGGTGCGGCGCAACGGGCCGACCCTGGTGACTCCCGCGACGTACCTGTCCTGCCACTTCACCCGGAAGCGGAATGCCAGGAACGGGCTGACCGGCTCCACGGCTGGGTCAAGATGGGTCACATCGTCCTCCCCCTTCGTGTTCCGGCGGCGCCGCGACGGTGCGGCACCGCATCATCATCGTGGATGCGGCTGCCGGCCGCTCAGTCGATCAGGCGGGCGCGCATCCGCCGGATCGCCAGCGTTCCCATGAGGACGGCGAAGCCCGTGAGCGTAGCCACGTGCCAAAGGTCGGCCAGCGGCTGGAGCCCGAACACGGCGTGGCGGACGAGTTCGACGCAGTGGAACAGCGGGTTGAGCTGGGCCAGCGTGCGGGCCCAGCCCGGCAGCGAGCTGACCGGGAAGAAGGTCCCTGCCACGAGGAACAGCGGGGTGAGGACGGCCGAGATGATGTAGTTGAACTGGTCGATCGAGGGCACGACCGCCGAGACCCAGATGCCGAACAGCGCGAACCCCAACCCGGTCAGCAGCCCGATGAACGGGACGAGCACCATGCCGGGGGCTGGACGGAGGCCGAAGCCCATGGCGACCAGGAGGGGGGCGCAGCCGTAGACCCCCGCCCGTACTGCAATCCACAGCGCCTCGGCGAGAACCACTTCGTGGACGTCGACAGGAGCGGCGAGCAGCGCGTCGTACAGGTGCTGGAACGTTCGGCGGATGAAGGTCTGGAACATGCCGGCGAAGGCCGAGGAGAACAGCACCGCCGTGGCCACCACGCCGGTGCCGAGGAAGTCGAGGTAGCGGTAGCCCGCCACGACGGAGATCAGGGAGCCGAAGCCGAAGCCGAACGCGAGCAGATAGATCGTCGGCTCGACCACGGAGGCGAACGTGGTGGAGGCCCAGTAGCGGCGGAACAGCGTCGTCTCGTGCTTCCAGACCCCGCCGAGCGCCGACCGCTCCAGCCAGCGCAGGCCGCTCGTGGAGGATTCGCTCACTCGATCGCCTCTCCGGTCAGGGTGACGAAGACGTCCTCGAGGGTCGCCGCCCGGCTCGTTCCGTGGCCCAGTTCGTCGGCCAACCGGGTCGGCATCGACTCACTGCGCAGCACAGAGACCGAAGGACCGGTACGTCGGGTCGGCAGCCCCGCGCCCTGCGCGATGCTCTCGACCTCGGCGAGACGGCTGGGCGCCCCGGCGTACTCGGTCGCCAGCCGGCCTGCGTACCGGTCGAGCAGCACGGCCGGGGGTCCGTGCGCGATCACCTGGCCCTTCGACATCACGGCGACGTCGTCGGCGAGCCGCTCGGCCTCCTCGATGTAGTGCGTCGACATGAGCACCGTCGCGCCCTCGCTGCGAAGCCGCGCGATCAACGACCACAACTCCTGGCGGACCTGCGGGTCCAGGCCGACCGTGGGCTCGTCGAGCAGCACCAGTTGCGGTTGGTGCACCAGGCCCCGGGCGATCAGCAGGCGCCGCCGCATCCCTCCCGACAGTTTGTCCACCTTGGTGTCGGCGCGATCGACCAGCGTCGCCAGCTCCAGCGCGCGGCGGATGGCCCGCTGGCGCTCATGCTTCGGCACCCGGTAGAGGTGGGCGAACACCTCGAGGTTCTGCCGGGCGGTGAGCTCCTCGTCGAGGTTGTCCCGCTGGGGGACCACGCCCATGAGTGCCCGCGCCTCCTTCGAGCGGGACGGCACCGGATACCCGAGGACCTCGATGGTCCCGCTGTCGGGGCGCGACTGCGCCGTCAGCAGCCGCATGGTGGTGGACTTGCCGGCACCGTTGGGACCCAGCAGGCCCAGGCAGGTCCCGGCAGGCACCTCGAGGCTGAGGTCGTCGACGGCGCGGATTTCGCCGTAGCTCTTGTGCACCGAGCGCATCGAGATCGCGGGCGCCCCGGACTTCATCCGGGGTGACGTCGCCGAACTGGTCACCGGAACGACCCTACGAAGCCGTTGGGCTCCCTGTCGCCCCGATTACGGCGCCGAACGGACGGGTGCGCCCGGGCTGGGTACCGGCTCAACCGAGGACGTCGGACAGATGCTTCTCGGCGTAGGGGAGGACGTCGGCCACGGTGACATCGGTGCCGAGTTCCCGGGACATCGACGTCACTCCCGCGTCGGCGATGCCGCAGGGCACGATCACCTCGGCCCAGGACAGGTCGCAGTCGCAGTTGAGGGCGAACCCGTGCATCGTCACGTCCCGGCTGACCCGGATGCCGATCGCCCCCACCTTGCGCGCGGGGCCCTCCTGGTGCTGTTCGGCGCCGACCCATACGCCGCTGCGGCCCTGGACCCGGCTCGCGCTCACGCCGAAGTCGGCACACACCGCGATCATCACCGACTCCAGGCGACGGACGTGGGCGAGGACGTCGACGGGGGAGGGGAGCCGCACGATCGGGTAGCCGACCAGCTGGCCCGGCCCGTGCCAGGTGATCTTGCCGCCCCGGTCGACGTCGATGACCGGCGTCCCGTCGAACGGGCGCTCGTGCGGCTCGGTGCGCTTTCCGGCGGTGTAGACCCGCTTGTGCTCCAGCAGCAGCACCGTGTCCGGCTGCTCACCAGCGACGACCGCTGCGTGCAGCGCGCGCTGGCGGTCCCATGCCTTGCGGTAGTCGACGTAGTCGGGGGCGAAGCCGAGGTGCTCGAACTGCATACGGCGAGCGTACGCGGCGGCCGTGGCATTCCCGCCACGGCAGCCCCGGCGACGCCCCTACCGCGCCACGGGGGTTCGCCCGACACCCGGTACACCCCGCCGGTTAGCCTGATCACCCGCCGAC